>JAABUW010003449.1_pt1 | contig 22555 bp, 23 predicted proteins | sample 5560081 | NCBI WGS metagenome assembly JAABUW01 (sample SAMN10711882, study PRJNA513363) | rock metagenome | isolation source: Antarctica rocks | place: Antarctica: Victoria Land, Knobhead sud
TTGCCGTTCGGGAGAACTTGCACGGAGCCGCGGGTATTGGTATGTCGTCCCCGGGGGTGGTCGTAATGTGCCAGTAGCTGGACTGTCCTGGTGGTAGTATGGAGAGCCAGTAAAAGTCCCCGCGAGACTGGATTTGTTGGCTCTTCATGGTGGTCGCCGACAGCGTTATCGAATAATGTCAAGACCATGTGAGTCTCGTTCTGCGCCTGAACTCGTACGTGGTGCTGGCGAGAGAACACGGCCGCTGGGTTGGTGAAGTGGAAGTCGGATTTTGTGCCGCCGAGTCGCCATACTACGTGTCCGTCTAGATGCGAGATCTTGTATACAGCGTCTGTGTGGCGGGATGAGAGGATGTAGTCTCCGTCTGGGGCTTTGTCGATAGAGTTCAGGTGTAGGATGTCCCAGCCGCGGCCACAGCGAGCTTCGACAGGGTCGTCTAGATTCAGAGTGCTTTCATCGAGTCCGAGCCAGTCGCGTGCGCTCCAGGAGAAGAGCACCTCGCTGTCTCGTACACTGAGCTCCTTGAAACCCTGTGATACCAGACAGAGATATTAGTATATGCTTTGCTCTGCTACATTTCTCTCTCAGCGAACTGCTTAGGTTACGATGGCTACTCACCTCCCAGCCCGCAGAGCAGTTCCCATCAAATCCCACAGCTGCACTCTGCTCAAGCGTACTATTCCCCGGCACACGCGTAAGCGTCAACACCGTCTCGCCGCTATCGATAACATTGAAATCATGCATATTCGTTCCCTTGAGCTCGCCACTCAGAACTACCTTCTTATAGATCTCATAGTCACTTCCCACCACTATACCCTCCCCGTGTTGCTGGTGCGGGAAGATCAGGCTAAGCATCTCCTCCCCTCCAACATCCACAGTCCGGAAGTCGAAGGTATTGAAGTGCTTGAACAAAGACGCGCCGCTCCATACTAGATCGCCGTTGGGAGAGTAAATATGGGGACCATTCCACTTTGCCCCGGCGGTTCGTTGGTCGAGCTGTGCGTAGGGCGCTACGAACCAGTATCCCGGCGCCAGAGCGGAGTCATTGTAGACTTTGATATCCCAACGGGGAGCGCGAATGTCTGGACGCTGGCTCTGTGTGAGTATGATTTATGGACGAGTTCCATCCAAGGAGGAAGGCGGCATACTGTCACGAATTTGAAGAAGGTCCCGTGGTCGCCTCCCTCCTCCCTTCGTAGGTGCCCAGTCGTCTTGGTACTCCGCGACTCGACATGAAGAGAGAAGTGTGGCTGTTGGTGCTTTAAGACTTCGTCATAGGCATGACATATCGCGGAGCGGAAAGATGAGAGGAAAGGTAGGAAGTATGAAAAAGAGAGCATGCTAGATTAGAACGATGAAATGAATGGATGTGACCATTGAGATGTGACGGAGGCGGGTGCCGTCAAAACGGAGACGGCATGTTAGCGCACGCCACGGTGTGCAACAGATCGACGAGTACGGATACTAGGAACCTCTTCACGGCCATCATCTGCAAGGTGTGATGAGGAGCGGTGTGTGGCAATTGTAATGTCCCGATGGGATAGGAGTAGAAGAAGGGGACAATACCTTACACGAGATGGAAGAAGGGACGAACCTCCAGAGAAAGTGGTCGAAGTTACATTCACTTCACGTGACTCGGCAAGCTCGGCACTTACCGAGCCGACCTTTAAGCTTAAGTTTTCGAAAAGATAATTTTGGGAATGTGGAAGCACATGAAAGTACATGTAACTTCATACCATACGACCATGGCTCCAGTAAGAAAGAAGCAAAGGCTCTCGACCGGCGATGCAGCCGCTGTCGAGACTGCAAATGGCGACGGCACCGAGCAAAAGGCAACGGCAACTGAAGCAGGAAAGCCTGAACAGCGGAGATCTCTCTTCGTCCGATCACTACCAGCGAACGCAACATCCGAGTCCCTCACCGAGCTCTTCTCCGAGTCGTACCCAGTTAAGCACGCCACCGCCGTAACAGATCCAGCAACGAAGCAATGTCGAGGGTACGGCTTCGTCACCTTCGCAGATGCCGAGGACGCAGAGCGAGCTCGTGCCGAGTTCAATGGGCACACGCTGGACGGCCGCAAGATACGGGTAGAGCTTGCTGAGCCACGTCAACGTGACGGCGAGAAGGGTCAGAAAGAGAGCAGCCAGGCCGCGAAGGCAAAACGAGAGCCAATCATCCCGCAGCCCTCTCGCCTGATCGTGCGGAATCTGCCATGGTCTATAAAGTCCTCGGAGGATTTGACGAAGCTCTTTTTGAGCTACGGTAAGGTGAAGCAGGCTTATATCCCGAAACAGAAGAATGGTCTGTTAGGTGGCTTTGGGTTTGTGGTGCTGAGGGGGCGGAAAAATGCTGAGAAGGCTTTGGGCGGTGTCAACGGCAAGGAGATTGATGGGAGGACACTTGCGGTTGATTGGGCTGTGAGCAAGGAGGCCTACGACGATTTGACGAAGAAGGATGAGGACGAGACGGTCGGCGGTGCAAAGGAAGGTCAAGATGGCAAGGCTGGTAGAATGGACGTCGATGGCTCTGATTTAGACGTCGAAGATGAGGCGAACGAGATTGAGAAACTGGCAGGCGATTCAGATGAAGACTCGGAAGCTGACGGCATTGACGAAGACGACGATGTTGACATGGCCGAAGATGAACAGGCCGAAGCAGATGCTGCTCGCTCTGAGGACCGATCGTCGACCTTGTTCGTGCGAAATCTGCCTTTCACTTGCGCAGATGAAGACCTCGAAGATCACTTCTCAGCTTTCGGTGCCACGAGATATGCGCGAGTGGTCATGGACGCAGTTACAGCACGATCGAAAGGCACCGGCTTCGTCTGTTTCTACAACAAGTCTGATGCTGATGCTTGCCTACGAGCTGCTCCGAGACACACCCTGCCTACCGCACCCACCGACAAGAAAAGTAGCAAACCTGCGCTAACGCAAAATTCAATCCTCCAGAACGAGGAGACTGATCCTTCAGGAAAGTATACAATGGACGGCCGAGTCCTACAAGTCTCTCAAGCTCTCGACAAGTCAGAAGCCAATCGACTGACACAAGAAGGCGCCGCCAGCCGTCACAAGAGTAAAGAAGACAAGCGACGCCTCTACCTGCTGGCCGAAGGTACAATCTCGACCAAGTCGAGTCTCTACGAGCAGCTGTCGCCATCAGAGAGAACCATGCGCGAAGCCAGTGCCAAGCAACGGAAATCGCTGATTGAAAGTAACCCGTCATTGCATCTTAGCTTGACACGACTTTCCATCCGCAACATCCCTCGCAACATCGGTTCAACAGAGCTCAAAGCTCTTGCGCGAGAAGCCGTGGTGGGATTTGCGACCGATGTCAAAGCCGGCACCAGAGAAGGAATGTCCAAAGAGGAGCTCTCGCGCGGTGGCGAGGAGATGCAGGATGCCGAGAAAGCTCGGAAGAAAGCGGGTAAAGGCATCGTTAAGCAAGCGAAGGTCGTATTCGAGGGTCAAGGAGGCAGCAAAGTCAGTGAAGATACTGGAGCTGGGCGAAGCCGAGGCTATGGCTTCATCGAGTACCACACCCACCGTAGTGCACTCATGGGGCTGAGATGGTTGAACGGGCACTCGATCGATTATAAGGTTAAAGACAATACGAAGGGCAAGGCTGCACGGGAAGAGATCCAGGAGAAGAAGAAGCGATTAATTGTCGAATTTGCGATCGAGAACGCGCAAGTTGTGTTAAGGCGCAAGGACACTGAAACCAAGGCCCGAGATCGTAGCCGGGCTGTTCAGGGCGGCGAGAGGAGCGCGCTACCGCTTCATCAGCCGGGCAATGATCCTGATTTGCCGGATGATGGTGGGGCGGGCAAGAAGAAGAAGTCGCTTAAACGCAAGCGAGAGAAGGAGGAAGCCGCCGTTAACGAGAAGAAGGGAGGTGCCGCCAACGGTAAGAGGGATAGGAAGGACAAGAAGGAGCCGAGAGGAAGTGCCGACGGCAAGGACCCGAGCCGGGAGAAGAAGCCGGTTGATGAGAAGCTTGCGGATAGGAATCGGATCATTGGGCGGAAGCGAGCTATGCGTAAAACTCGCAAGGGGGCGAAGTAGTGGTCGATACAAGCGAACATGGAAAACTTCAACTACTGTTGTACAGGATCATTCAGCGCCTATGGCACGAGGAAGCCTCAGGAAGCTTAACGAGAAGAGGTCGCACCTTTATCCGGGGCGTAAGACTAAGGACTTATCAAGCCGGGCGAGACTGCGAGAGCTGGTTGCACGTTGCTACTGTTGTGGTACGGATTGAATGGACGAGTCTGACAAGACTGACGTGTAGTATTGCAGATCCACGTGGGTTGTAGCTGTCCGACGAGCCAGCAGTCATCGAGCTCTGGTGATACTGCAGTCAACTAATTCAACGTACCGCTTCTCTTTCGCTCGCGTCTTGGTGGTTATCGTCCTGAACCAGACTGCCGACTTTTTCTCTTCACCATCCCGATCAGCTGGCTACACAACCGATCTCCCGGGTGCTTCTCCCAACAATGCAATTGTGACGAGCCGTTATACCGGAACGGTACCGTTCAATCCGCTCGTGCCTTTCTCTCACCGGACGCAAGCACCCTCCCGCGATACCGGGTTTCGGCAGCCACACAGCAGCCGAGTGCTCAAGCGCTGTCATAAAAACGGCCCGTGCCAAAGCCGTACGACCTCACTCCCTCGAATCTCTCCTCGTGCTCCCCCAATACCACGGGAATGTTTTCTGCATGCAAGCGCCTCCCACCCGAACGACGAGCTTTGTGTGGGCAAATGGCGGTGAAAAAAGTGACAGATCCCATATAAGCCTCCGCTTCCCTCAGCTCGCCGTCGTCTTGTCAAGCGTCACAGTGACTCGACCAGTTTTGATGTCTGTGTTGATGGAAGATGGTAGGCTGGTCATTTTCATTGCCTGTGCTACATTTCTCCGCATCTCGCGACCAAGGTTTGTGCCAATCAAGAAATGATGGGGTGGTATTCGATGCTGCTGAGGATGACTTGCGTGGAGTATGAAGGAGACGTCTGGCTGGCTCAACTGGTTTGACTGGTTGAGAGAATGGACGAACCTGAGCACGGAAGCACTGACGGTTGTGAAGGTGTGGAGACAATACGAGCTACGGCATGCATATGTGTTCCTCAGTGATGAAGACGTGCGATATAAGAATCGTATGCTTTGCCGCTCGTGCTGCAGACATTGACAGGCCAGTTCTCCGAACAGCAGATCGCACAACACAATCTCACGGTCCTTCTTTTTGGTGGTTACCTCTACTTGCTTTTGGTTGGTTTTTCTGTCCTATCAAAAAGATTAACAACAGTTGTGAAAGCAAGGTCAGTGCTACGTGAAATGGGCTTGCTGAGCCTTAAGCTGATCCATACCACAGGATTACTCTATACCACAACCACACCATCGGCGAGGTCCAGTACCATCACCATGTGTCAGGTCAGCTATTCCGCAAGTTCGGGCATCGTGGCAATTTCCTGACTGTGATGCGCCAGTTCGAGGTCATCCACTTCCACTGCGGACACGCCGGCCGACGATTGATCAAGCATTGCCATGTGGCTCGCAACAATCCTGATCACCAATGTCTGGGAGCATGGTCCATCAAACGAGAATGGATCAGCGCGAATCAACTCTGTCAAGCTTGCAATCGGCAAGCCACGATGCAGCGTCAGCAGCAGGGGCAGCAGCTTCGCCTCTAGTTTGCATTGGTTTGAGTAATGGAATAATTCTGCTTTGTGGGAGTATTTGGGAGCGAACGAGCGTTGTTGGACATACCCGCTGAGTGATTCTTGCTGCTTGGGTCAGGCTTTCGGTTTTTGAGCGAGTTCGCGTTACCACAATTGTGAAGATTGAGCGTGGAAAATTATGTCAATATGCATCTTGTACTCGATCCAGTCGTCTAGAGCAGTGCTACATGTTCGTGGCGCCTTCGACCGTTCCCTTGATGTTGTAGCGTTTGCTGAAGTAGGTGTGCCAGTCGTTGAGTGTCTTCTTTTCGGTCTCCCCAAGATCTCGCCAATCTGGACGGCACTCTTCGGGTTTCAGCGACGACTGCGCCAGTGCTCGTGAGGCGTCCTTGCCGGCGAAGACTTTGCACACATCATCAGTAATGAGAGGGTTTGCGAATTGTGTTCGTGGAATACCTTTGTAGCCACCCTCAGGCCCGTACGACTTGTTGCCACTCACGTCAAAGACCGTGCCCTTGGATTATCAACCTCGGGTGACACCTATGCCACGCCGCGCGGAACATACCTTGATCGCAACATAGGTGGGATACTCCGGGTTGGTTCCTGTAAACTCATTCAGCGTTGCTTATAATAGTGTAGTGTCACGGTGACTGACCGTCGCACTTTGACAGATATTCATGACTTATAACATCGTCTTTTGGCGGGTCGAGCTCGACCTTTTCTTTGGGTTCGAACGACATTTTCGAGCAACGCAAAGCAGGGTGACCTCACGTATGAGCAGACAAGTGTGTGATTGTGGAAGTGCGATGGTTCTTCGTGCAGGTGGTTTCCGGAATTATGGCATGGTCCGAGCTTAGTCTGCTTCGGGAAGGTACGATCGAGAAGTCTGGGTCACCATGGAACGTTGATGGAGGCGAAATCTACTTCCAGAGGTCTTCAATGCTTATAAACAGTTCTAGCTCCTATCACCTCGCCCTACCAGACTGCTCCGACATTTACCGCTCACGGCATACAAGTCTCGATCTCATGTCCTTCTGGGCGGTCGAACCTTACTCATGGGGATGGCGAAGACTGACTTGCACTATGAGAGAGCGTTCACGGGCGTTGCTGCCATCAGCGCAATCAGAGAGTGCACCACCTCTGCCGCTGCGAGCACGGTGGTCTCGCCTGGGTTGTCGTAGATTGGAGCGACCTCGACTGCATGATGAAGTCAGCTTCGACGCCACGAGTTCCGGATCACAGAGTCAAGAGCAAACTGTCAAGATTATTGAGGGGCTCAAAAACTCACCAACATCTGCTCCAATCAATTCTATGCCATCAAGACCATCCAGGATAGTCAGAAGCTCTCTTGTCGTCCAGCCACCGACTTCCGCCGTACCCGTTGCTGGCGCATAACTTGGATCCAAAACATCGATGTCGACGGAAATGTAGACTTTAGAGCCAGCCACCCTCTCTTTGAGCTTATCGATGATGCCCTGCGTTCCGAACTTGTCCAGATCGCGCGCAGTCAAGATGCTGAATCCACAAGCTTTGTCATTCTTGAGGTCGTACTTCTTGTTCGCCATTGGTGCTCGGATGCCAGCGTGGATAGAAGTATTCTTAATCAGTCCTTCTTCATGAGCAATGTGCAAGAACGTGCCATGATTGACACCGCTGGCTTGATATTAGTTGATACGCTTACACAGTAGCAACAGTCTCGCCTACGCATAGTGTGAAAGCCCGCCACCGAGAACCTCCGGATCCCAAGTATCAATGTCTGCGAAAATGGATGGGTAGATTAACGTATGTCTTAGACAGAAACCGCGTGGTGTCTCAGAGGTGGGTATTCGGGCGATTGAACTTACGGCTATCAAAGTGGATAACACTGACTGCACCCCAGTGGTGGTACGTCGAACGTAGCGCTGGAAGAGTCGTGGTATGGTCACCGCCCAGTGTGATTATGCGAGGGACAGTATAGCCGGTGTGGTTTGCTTTGCGGCCAGATATAACCTGCTTCCAATGAACATGGCGGGTCCCGCAAAGGAGAAAGGCTGCCCTGCTATACCTTGTGTGCCTTATCTAGCTGCTTAAGAGCAATCGTGTTGTCCTGTAGTTGACGAGTAAGGCCGTGCAGTCTGTGTCAAGCGGCAGGAAGACGTACCAAGAATGTCAAAGGAGCATCGCCACAGTCGACAACCCGGAACCCTTCCAGGAAGGCATTCCTTCCTAAACGTTCGGACGTGATGAGCAAACGGTCTCTTCTGATGCTCAAGAGCACATACCAGTATAGACATTCCACGAGAACTCTGCCCCAATTCTTATACCTCCCTGACGCACACCAGTGGGCCCGAATCGTGCTCCGGGTCTTGCTGTAACGCCCTGGACACGATTAGAATTGGTCATTCGATCTCACCGCCTTCGACTTATCACAGTTCAATCACTTACGGTGTCAAACGGCGCCCCAAGTATCTGACAGAAAGCATTAGAAGGTCAATGATATTCCAGGATCTGGAAGACCCTTCATTCGCCGAGTATGCTTACTGCGATGTCGTACTTCTCCACGTCTTCGCTCTCGTTGGCAAGGCAATGGACGTAAGGTAGATGGGCAAATGTAGTGATGCCGGACATCATCATGGTGATATCCAGCTCAGCAGCATCTTCGTCTACTGCAAATCCATAGATGGGGTGCTGGATGCCGGCCACGGGTGGAAATGTAATCTCTCGAGAGACAGCATAACTAGCCAGTGCCAGCAGTAAAGACCACGAGGAAAGCATATTGATCTTTTTACAACGAGAGAGTGGTGAGAGAAAGGCAGGAACGATCAAGGTAAAATGGTGTCAAGAAGTGCTCGTTATCAAGACTCCACAAAAGCGCCACCGTCGGCTGCTGGGTAAAACGCACTAATTCTACCACGGTGTGCAGAACAACAGTAGGCCTTCCAATGCTAATAATCTCTGCTCGATTTTGGCATGGCATTCTCACCGGAGCCTTCAATGCAACGCCTTGACAATCATATGTAGTCTCTGTCGACGAAACTCTGAATCATGCCTGCCGGCGTTGCCTCGTACTCCTTCAGCACAACCGAATCGCCTTCCAAGATGGTGTTAACTTGGACGAAGACCTTTCGAGGTTTGGCTTGTCGAATAACTTCAGGCCTGACCTTGTTCATATACCAGTCATTCACATCCGTCATCTTCATGTACAGATCTATCCCTGCCTTGAGATCTGCTGTCGACTTGAAGATATGGAGCTTCTGCAGGAAGTCGTTGACGGCAGGTCGACCATGAGACTCGATCTTCGTCCTGTCAAGGTGGATCTTGAGGTCTGAAAGGTCGTCCTTCGTGTGTACGAGCTTGCAGAACTCCGGTCCAGCAGAAAGGAAAGACTGGAGAATGGCAAACCGAGCCATCATGTGTGGTTGTCCCCACTTCCGCGAGTTGGCATCCCAAAATTGAAGTGCGGCAATGCCGGCTCTGGCCATCTGCAGGTAGCACACGAATAGAACGTCTCCAGCGTCGCCGTGAATATCCTGGCAGGTGTTAGCACAAGATGCTGCTAAGCATGCTAAGCATCGCACAAACCTCTTTGCCGTCGCCAATTCCGAAGATCTGAAGGATTCCATAGTCTGGACACAACGACATGGCAACACACTCTGCTCGGCACTCTTCGTACGATGGTCCCATACCCCCAAAGACACTCCCCCAGGTCTCTCCTGGCTTGTAGTAAGTCGACACCTTTTCACCGGTAACGGGACTGATAGGTGGGTTGTGGATGTCGAAGTTGTACTTTCCGGGCTCTGTCTCCTGCAGGAGCTTTCCGCAGCCATGACCAAGTAGCTCGTGAAGTCCAACCTGCACCTCGAAGGCTTCGTCCTTGTACTTGTCGTACACCGTCTGGTCTTCCTCACGAATAAATGGCGTTGGCTCATTCGGTGATGCTGCACTCAGAACATTGCCCAGAGAGACGTTCTTGAAGCCTTCGTTCTGTCTGACGTCATCATAATTGGGTATGTTGATGCCGGCTGGGATGCCGCTGCCTGCGAACGTGAGGACCTCAAGCGAAGTGAAGTCTGGAGCAAGAAATCGGTCCTTTTCGAAGTCCTTTGGCCAGGGAAGCTTCGGTATCTGCTTTGGAGCAGCCTCAACAAGCTTTCCGAAAGCTTTGGTCCTCTCCTGGTTTACCATGGCGGCAAACTAGAAGAACAGCGATGTCAGCACCAGATCTTCTAACATTGCCTTCGAGATGAGAAAGAAGACTTACACCTTCCCATTCGCCTCGTTCACCAGAAGGATCTCTGTACGTCTCGATGAAGCCAATGTTGCTCTCCACCATGGGTCCCCTGTCTCGAATCCAGTGCCTCTGCGAGCCTTTGTGGGCATTCATGGACCCATCGTGGAACGCTTTTACATACTCCGCTTGCATTGCTTCTTCCTCGCTGTTGAGCGCATATTTCTTGGCCTCGGTGAGGTTCCGTGCGATCTTGGCCATCGCTGTCTGATGGTCGCCATAAACGATGCGTAGCTTCTTACCCTTCAAGGGCCCTTCAAGCGAGAACTCGTCGCCCTTGATGTCACGGGTAGAAGGGTCGGTGACGGCGGACGCAATCAATAGCTCGTAGTCACCAGCTAAGGTCTGGCGTAGGCGTGTATTCTCAGGCATGAGCTTCTTCTCCTTGAGAAAGACGGAGATATATTCTATCTGAGCCTGCGTGATGTGCGGCGAGTTCGGGTAGTACGTCGAGATATGATTTTGTTCTGGATAACCGAGATGCATTGGGGCCGTGGTCTCCGATTCATACAGGTCGTCCTTGAAGGTCTCATACAGCTCTCCGGCGTTGGTAGACGCCTTCGCTAGTGCAGCGACGCTCTCTGCTTTGATTCTCGGGATGAACTTCGAGTCGCCGAACGACTTGAAGTTGCCAGTATTGCCCAGGAACTGAGCCGCATAGTTCAAGAAGTGCGTCATCTCCTCATCTGAGATGCCGGCATCTGATCGAAGTTTCTTCCAGTCGCCTGCTACAGGTCAGCAGACAGCAATACATCTCGGAAGCTTGAAGTAGTCATAGCTGCGCAAGAGACGCAACGCGACCATGAAAGTGGCAAGAGCCGAAGAGAGTACGGGAATTGGAAGTTGAGAGACGCGAAGACACGAGGAGAACCAGCATACCATTGCCAGCCTTGTGCAGCTCAAGAACGAAGTCGTAGATTGCTTCGCTCTCCGGGCTGACTTGTCGAAGGTTGATTCTCGTCCCAGCAAGAGAAGCACGGCTGATGTAGTGGGCATACTTCTTCTCTTTGTTGTTCAGAGCCTCGAAGTGCGGCCTGACGGCAAGAGGTACAACGGTCGGCGGATCGTCGGCGAGGTATTGCTTGAGCGTGCTGTCGTCCATGGCGTTTTCGAACATCTTTGAAGCTCCGGTTGTAAATTGGTTTCAGTAGTAGACAGGACGAAGTGCTGTACAGAACAGACCAGCGGTTGCGGAGCTCGTTCGGAGGTGCCTTGCATTGCATATTGCGCTAGCAAACGTATCCACTCGTGTGCAGGTGCAACCAGGGCAACGTAAGCTCGAAAACTGGCAATAAAGTGAGTGGTTGACGAAACCTCTTTGCATTCGCGAGACTATTACGTGTAACCTGAAGCGCCGATGCCTGAACTCGCTCGCATGGGTATTAGGCGCTCACTGCGCGCCTCTCATGCCGCCCAACCCAAATCAAAATCCGACTCACGCAAACGTGATAGCCAAGACTCCACCAAATAACCAAGCGGAAGACTTTTGTGCCAATCAGACTCTTACAAGAGAGCGGCGAAGAAGGCAGCGAGACCGATGAGGCCGCCGGACGCGAGGTGCATGTTGCTGGCAGCAGCGTTGCCGGTCGACGTGCCGGAAGAGGCAGAGCCGCTGGCAGAGCCGCTGGCAGAGCCGCTGGCAGAGGAACCGCCGCTGGTGCCGGTTGGTCGTCGGCCACCTGTGGTCTGGCCGTTGCGTCCGGTGGTCTTAGCTGCACTAGAAGAGCTGCCACCAGTCGTCTTGATGCCCGCGCCGCCGCCAATGACGGTGGTTGAAGTGTTGGAACCGACGACGGTGAACGAAGTGATACCAGCAGTGCCGTTGTAGGTGATGATCCTTGTGCCGCTGACGCCAGCTGGGATGGTCGCGACACCGGGCGGGGTGGTAAGACCGGCTGGGACGGTATCGACTGCGGGCTGTGTGGTAACGACGGCTGGCTGAGTGCCCGCGCTTGCTGTGGGCTGGCCGGTCACGACGCCGTTCGAGTCGGTCTGGGTGAGGTAGGCGGTAGCTGGGTTGGAGTAGCGGAAGGTGCTGGTGACAGTAACGCTGCCGCTAATCTCTGGCACGAGCTTGAGTCTTGTCAGCCTCTATGATCCCAGCATCGATGCAATATACATACGGTATAGTCCGCGCTGACGGTGGTGTCTGCCTGAGCGAGGGCACCGGCCACGAATGGCAGAATGGCGATGAAGGAACGCATTTTTGCTGAGTGTGTTCGTTGGTTTGGTAGATAGCAAGCGACCGTGATTGTATTAGAATAGTTAGAGCGCTGAAAATGCGAAGTACACTGCGAAGGAAGAGTTGTTGGGTTGGAGGGCGTAAGAGGAGTAAGAGGCAAAGCAAAATCGGGAAAGGGGAGGGTGTTTCATTTATTGCAGAGCCGTTGGAAGCTCGAGCCTCATCACATCCCATCCTACTGTGCTAGCGCGCACTTGTCGTGAGGAGGGCTCAATTTACCAGGCAACCTGCCCTCGGGCGATGAGCTTTTGCATCAGGGTACGGCCTTTTGCAGAGGCAAAAGAGCTCGTTCGTTGCCATGGTGGGGGGCATTGGCTGGATGCAGCTCAAGCGGCGAACGAGCAGACAATCTCGGGTGAGAAAAGCGTGGTTGTGCATGGAGGTGTTTCCACTGTTGACGCGGCCAGCGGGGTTGGCGCCAGTTGTCGATCTCAGCCTCTACTAAATCTCCACCAAGGCGCTGAAGCTTAATTCATCAACCAGATGCGATGCCGTCGAAGAATCATCGATGGAATCCCGTTTTGAACAACTGGTTGCTGTATAGAAATCAACGATGCTTCCAAGCTTTGGTCGACGTCTTCATTTACGAAGGGTCAAAATCTGGTCGTCGCTCGTTGCACGAGCCTCCGCATTCGCCCAAAACGTGGCGTTTGCAACTCCGGAACAACTAACACCCTGCATGCGGCATTCATGCAGGGCTATACTATATCAGATCTCGATTCTGGCCGACCTCGTAATATAAGCGTCACTCGATGATGTATAAGTGTTGTATGTATAATGTCTCCGACGTGGAACGACTGTTCGGTCCACATGCCGAAGTTTTGAACCAGACATAGCCGACGTTGACTTTGTAAAAGCTTGCAGCAGAATAAACACAGCAGCCATGCACCTTGTATTGTCGCGGGTTGTGGCACAGCTTCAAGCCAACCGGTAAGCGGAGAGGGTGCGGTGGCCAGACCTGCAAGTGATATATATTGTCAGTGTCAGAACATCGTCGAAGGTATAGCCCTCGATATGCTCCTCCAACGACGTCTTCAGTGGTGAGTAGAAGTGAAAGTTAATGTAGAAACTGTCGGGCGAGGCGGTCCCTACGACTTGATTGAGAATATGATGCGGGTACTACCGCTAGCATTGCCAGACAGGCATCATGCACATTCTCGCAGCTGCTGCTAATGTCATCAAGCACTCCAGAGTCGTCTCGTTCGTGGCAGAGTGAGGCGCTGTGTCGAGCGAACGTAACTCACTGCGCGCGACGTCCTTTGCTCTGGCTGTAGTAGACGTGGTACGAAGCAGCGCAGGTCCGTGACCAGGCTTCGAAGTGGTGCTCAGCACTGCACATGAATCGGTTAACGAAGTGGTCGCTAGTCGTACATCATCCATGGGTTCGCAGATCTACACAACTCGCTTGACCTGGAAGCAGAGTCAGTACGCTCGACGGTTGACTGATTGATAGAAAATTGTCTCGTAGAGCAGTCGTAGGGAGAATCTCACCTCGAAGAATCGCTTCAGCCACCAGACCTGGAACACACCCTCTCCTATCAACACACCAAGCTGAAAGATGCTCCACCACTTCACGCGAGAGTTGGTCGATTCGGCGGTGTTCCGGTGGGTTCGCTCGCGGACAACGATATAGCCTTGCTCATCTTTTACCTGCTCGAGGAGCTGGGACATCTGGCGGACTATCGCGGATATCAGTTATGTTCGGCTTTGCGTGTACCCCGGGCCAAAGCAGGGTATGTGGTAGAATAGCATACCTTCCTTCTCCAGCGGATCCTGAGGCGCCTCGCTCTCCGGCACGTAGACTATACCGTGCACATTGAAGCTGACTTCCTTCGAATTCGCTGACCAGTGCTCGTTGCTGAAGCAGTACGTGTGCCTCCCATCTTGATTCGCGTCGAACGAGTGGTCTCCTGACGAGACAGAAGTCTGATGGATCTGGTAGTTGCCATTGGGCTGCTGAATCCAGAAGTCGATGTCCAGGTTTCCACTGCCTCCGAATTCTCTGTCGCCCACCTGGAATGTCACCGTCATCTTGTCGTCCTTGTGTAGGGTCTCGTGGAAGCACTCTCGCGAATGCGCTCGCAGCTGGATGTTGTGGGCATTGCTGAAGGCGAGGCAGGAGAATATGAGCAGGAGGAGGTCGAGAAGTTCCATTTTGGCGGCGCACTGCTTGCTGGAAGTCGTATAGAAGTGTCAAGGTGGCATTCGTGTGTGGTCAACATTTCGAGATTCAGGGACAGATTGGGTTGGGCGACGTTGCGGGTAGCGGAAACTCTCCGTTCACTCTTGGCAGGAGCGACTTGACTTCACGTTCGAATATCATGTTGGCTAACCCTAACTTTCGCGTACAAGTATCACGGACGGGGACCTTGTAACGATGATCTGCTGTAGTAGGAGGCAGTATGACAAGATTCCAAAGACATCATTATGCCGATGGCGATGTTTATACGCCGGCCAACCAAGGGACGATCTTTGGGACTGGGAGGGAGCCGGCCAGGCTTAGGATCTGTCGCCATAGCACATTGATTGAGCTAGCAGTATCACAGCTAAGACGAGCCCATCAAGCATTGAGCATCACTGACCCAGCAAGAGTCGTCGTGCTACGTTCATCGGACGTCACGTCCACGTCTTGGTCAAGCACAACTGTTCATCGACGCAGCTTGCCCATCTCCTCGAACTTCTCACGAATGTCGTCCGGATGCACCTTCCGCCCAGTCTTGTCCGTGAATCTGCTCGCAACACGCAGCCAGCGATGGCGTTCGTCCTGCACAAGTAACTCGGAGATGCACTGCAGTTCGCCGAAGCTGAACATATCGTCCTCCATGAGCGTCGTCCACTCGCCTTTGGTGAATCGCACCGAGCTGCCCTTGGAGGACACTTTAGACGGAGCCTTCGCCGGTACAGCGGCTTGCTTCTTGTCGTCTTTCTTGACGTCTTTCTTGGCGTCACCGTTCTTGTCGTCAACTTTAGCACCGTCCGCTGGCTTAGCCTTCTCGTCCTTCGCGCCAGCTTTGCCGTCGTCCTTCTTCTCCGCTGCGCCCGCTCCGTCACCTTTGGTAAGCTGCTTCCAGCGACTGGTCGCCGTGCTCTTGGAGCGTCCACCAATGGCGGCGCCAATTTCGGCCCAGCTCTTGCCCTCAGCCTTCATGTCCAGGATGATCTTGTCTTGCTCAGGGGTAAACTCGTCATCCCCAGGAGGCTAGCAGTTTGTTAGCAGATTGAAGCACTAGATGTAATATCTTGAGTAATTAGCAACGACCTACCTTCCCGCCCTCACCCTTGCCACCACCACCTTCGTCCTTCTCGACTTTGCCTCCGTCGCCTTTCTTCTCGTCCTTCTTCTCATCCTTCTTCTCGTCCTTCTTGGCATCGCCTTTCTTCGCATCATCGCCGGTCTTCTTTCCATCAGCCTTGCCATCCTTCGCTCCGTTGCCATTGGCCTTTGGTTTCTCGGCTTCCTTCGCCTCAGCACCTCCATCGCCTCCGCTGGCGTGACGGCGCACAACTAGTGCCATCTTGCCGTTGTGCAGCTTCTTCACGCCCGGCATGACGTGCTCGCGTTGCTCGATCAGTGTCATTGGTTCTCTTGGCTTGTACTTGTCAGCATCGTAAGACGCAATGGCCACCAAAGGGCGACCGCAGATCTTCACGCTCATCATGGTTAGGACATGCAGCTAGCGGGTGGCTGATGGTGGTGATGACAGTGGTGTGGTGTTTGGTGGAGTAAGTGCAGTGTCTCCGGTGCTTGTCTTTTGTGGTTGAGGTTGTGAAGTGAGGTGAGGTTATGAAGTGAGGTCGTGATAAGGACACGAGGTTAAACAAACCTCACCTGATGCTGAAGCAACGAGACGCGACTTACCTCCATAATACTCACTCTCTTTTCCTTGCTGTTTTTAGGACTGGCGCACTTTCTTGGTAGTAATGCATCCCACAACGAGATGTCTGGAAGTTGGTCTCTCGCAGGAAGGTTGTTCGCATTGACCGCTGCGGCAGCAATGTCGGTGGCGAAGCGACCCATGGTTACCGCGATGAGCCTTCGCGAATGTGTTCATGTGATTGATCGCTCGTGCTTGGAATGGCATATGATAAGGAGCTTGTGCGAACAAGGAAGGAGAAGGTTGGCGGGGCAACCCAGATCGAAGAATCGGATCGAAAGACCTCACAACACGACCAGACCTAGATCAAAAGACGTCCACTGATCGATCAACCGGCCTGCACCTCGTCTGCGGAAGCGTCTCGCCATGGTTGAAGAGCATGTCTGCTCCAAGCACTTCGCACTTCTTGAGGCCTTGAAGGACTCCGGCTGCGACCACTCGTGTGTGTTCTTACCGGACCTGCCATCAAGTCCGTAGCTTTACCGCAAGTTCCCAGAAGCTGAGCAGAATGCACGGAACGTTACTTACATTTATGGGAGTACCGCAGTCTGGAGCAGTATCAGCTTCTGAATGCATTATACGACCGACGCGAGTTCGCCTCCTCTCCTCCGCGAACGGGACCAACGATACCAAGGGTGCACTTAGAAGCGACCGATAATACACCCATTTGCTGTGGCAGTCACGGCCAACCACCGTTAACATCGTCGCTAATAAGGCAGGAGACAATCACTCTCACTCTCGAGCAACGTTCAGCATTTTCCAGGCATTTCCCACATACATTTTCACACGCAACCACCAACAGCTCAAATTCGTGCAGTTGTGCACTGTTGATGATGATTTATTATGTGCTGGTTTGCTGGGATACATGCGATGCGTGCCAGAGTCGACGAGGAGGATCGGAGCTGTTTGCTGCTGGCCAGACCATTCAACCCTTCCTGGATAACACCAATCCGTTCGAGCGAAATACTCCTGGATGAGCCAATGTGAAGATGCAAATTTGACCGCGGAGTGTTGATTGTGATTGTGGGATCAGATGAACAAGAAGGGTCTCCGGACCACCTCAAGAATGAGCACGTGCTCATCTGAGGAGCCTTATCGGCTCTGCCGGACTGAGCGCCGCAGCCTCCGAATCCACGACTGACTCGACGAACTGCCAGCAGTGGTACTGTACGGCAATCTACAGGTCCTCGAGGTCTGGAGCTTGCTCGAAGCGAAGCTGTATATTGGAAGCTGCGCTGAAGAAGAAAAAAGTCACGCAGCGAAGTGTTGAGACGACCCCACGTGCTCCGTCGCTGATCGTCAATGCCGCAAGCCACCACCACCTGCGGCGAGGGGCCACGCTGATTGGCTTCCCGATTGCAATGTTGCGCATGCCTCGAGCAAGGTTAGCAGAAAGAACCAACCGCAGGTGGTCGGCCGAGCACGCTGTCGCGTGCCCTCTCTCGGTTTGAGTGCAAGTCTTGCTCGCCCACCATGCTCGCGACCCTCTCTCTGCCACCTGAGCTCGCTACAATCGCTTTCACTGCCGGCGCAAGCAATCCATATATGGGGACTACGGCCTACGACCAACGCCCGATCTTCTCGCCCAGCGTGTCTTCCTACACTCAACATTTGTTCCACGCCCGCCGGCCGAGTAGTAATACTGGGCTAAACATGCCGCGGCCAAACCCCCCACCTACCCCAGGCTCTTCGAGCGACATCAGAGGGAAGGAGGGTGCGCATGGAGCGCCGGCATTCAACCTTCCTCCCACTGCTTTCCAAGAGGCAGATCGAGCAAGCAACAGCTCCAGCACTTCCTCGGCCAATGGATCAGACTCCTCATACCGACCTATATCGCCTGCGCCACAACCCGTGTCCCCTACCAGGAAGCGGTCGGCGGCACAAGCGGGACCAGTGGTGACGAAGGATGACTTCGCTCTACCACCCCCGCCGACTCGGTCGAGGAAGATCATCCAGATGAAGCCTCACTCAGGTGAGAGTGGGGATCAGTCACACCCGGGCTTAAGCACATCCCCTCAAGCAAACAAGATGAACGGTGCAACTCAAGCAGGCGCGAAGCGGAAACCAAATGGTGGAGGAACGACTGCGGCGGGACGTAAGATCGCTCGAAAGACAGCACACAGTTTGATTGAGCGAAGGCGGCGATCGAAGATGAATGAGGAGTTTGGAGTGTTGAAAGACATGATACCTGCTTGCAAGGGCCAGGAGATGCACAAGCTTGCCATTCTGCAGGTAAGGATACAACTGTAACGTCCTACTTGCGATCTTCATCTAACAATCTGCAGGCCAGCATAGAGTATCTACGATACCTCGAGAAGTGCGTTACAGACTTGCAGGCACAACACAACTCCCCACGCCCTGCACCACCGATGGCTGCTCCCCGAAGTATGCAAGAGGACGACGATGATGACGACGACCAGGACGAGGAGATGGAGGATGACGAAGTTCCCGCTGCCTCGACTCCGGCCACTACGGCGCAGGTTCGATCAGGCTCATTGGTCTCACTCCCATCACTCTCACAGATGACATCAGCATCCACAACATCCCCGTCAATCTTCCCAACCGGCAGACACTACTCTGTCTCCTCCACATCTCAAGCGAGCTACTCGCCTTACTTCCATTCCACCCACACGTCGCCAGCTTTCGGGCCTCAGCTAGCACATATGTCCAACGTGCCTGGCTCCACAGGGACATTCAGAGAAACATTCGGGCTCGGCAGTCCGGCGTTGCAACCCTTGGACTCCGCCCAGCATATGCGGCAGGTCGGTGAGAACATATCGGATCTAGCGGACAAGCGAAGGCCAAAGGCCGCGAAGACCGGCCGAAGCGAACACGAGCTTGACCAAGAGGCCACAGCGGCGCTACTAATGCTAAATCACGATCGGAGGAGCTGGCAGCAAACTCGACCCGAGGGTGGACCAGTGCGAACAGGCACGGGTATGAGCGTGAGGGATCTATTGAGCGGATAATTTGACGGTCGATACCACTGGCGCTCTGGGATAGAGACTTGTTATGGTTACGGTGATGTGGATTGCATACCAAAAGCGGTCAATCTTGCAAACGAGTTTGGAAGTAGTGGTTGTACAAAGCACTCTTGATACGTTCTAATCCATACCTAGTCTACGATCCCCTTCTCCGAGGCTTCAGTATCAACACCGACCTGACGGTAAGTCCCTAGAATGATGGTGCGTTCAACGCCATCAGGCAGATAAGGCCTGCAATCAGGGCAGAGCAGGGAAGAGTCAAGACCCATCCCAAGAAAATCTTCGCCATCTGGCGCCAGTTCACAGCACCCAGATCGTAGTTCATGAGCGCCACGCCGAGCGCAGCACCAGTGAGACACTGGGTCGTTGACACAGGCAGACCCAGCCGCGAGGCAAGTAAGACCGTAATGGCAGCCCCGAGCTCGATGGCGAAGCCACGCGTTGGGCTCATCTGGGTGATCTTGTTGCCAAGCGCGCGGACGATGCGGTAGCTGAAGAACCAGAAGCCGAGACCAAGCAGGAGACCTGCTACCACGAGGAACCACACGGGAGTGGGAGCGTCGGTGTTAACGACGCCAGAGCGGAATGTTTGGTAGACAGCAGCCCAGGGGCCGACTGCGTTGGCAACATCGTTACTACCGTGGGCAATAGACATCATCATGGCGCTGAAGACTTGGCAGTAGGTCCACATGTGCTCGACACGGACGTCGTAGCTGTGAGACAAAGGGCCCGGTTAGTGGACTCTCCTAGAGAGAGGTGGTTCCAGGGTATGACTTACCGATGAGCGCGAGCATGAATATCGCGGAGTGCGGCCGAGTCGTGGGTCAAGACGTCCATTGTTACACCGCGAAGCAGGACGAACTTGAACCAGCCCCACCATTTCAGAGGGTTAATCCAGCTCATGCTCTTGGTGGGTCCGACGAATCGTTCGTAAGGCGGCACATACGCCTTCTTGTGCTTCTGCATGGCAGGTGTGTTCTCCGCCGCGGCGAGAACATGTTCGTCATTGGGGTTGAGCGTGCCGTCAGCATCCTTGATATCACGCAGGGAGGTGTCGGGGCTATCGGAAGCCAGATCTTTGGCATGTTGCTTCTCTTCGTCCTTCTTTCCAGCCGAAACGTTGCCATGTGCGTCCTCGTAGTAATTCGTGACAAACTCATCACCCTTGCCGGGCCAATAGAGGACTGAATCGTAGTTCTCACGGAGCAAAAGGGGACCTGCAGAACAGATGAGACGATGGTCAGCAAATGTCTCGGACAAGGAACACCCGAAGACAACTGTCAACAGGTACCTCCTTATCTTTTTACTCACCCAAGAAAATATGCCACGGGCGGAGCCTAGGGTCCTCCCTGACTAGCTTGGCCTTGAAAAAGGGCACGAAGAAGACGTATCCGATGGCCATGACACCGAAGAAGACGGCGAGGATGCTGCCGGCGATCGTTCCGGCAATACTGGCAAGATCAGGCGCGTCCGGAAGCTCGATCACGATGAACAAGGTCAGGACACCAGCAGTGAGGCCGAGATAGAATGGAATCAAGCGTAATCCCCACTTGAAGCTGTCTTTACGCTCAAGCACGGAGTACTTCAGTGTTGCGAACACCAGCGCGGAAAAGGCGGCCGCGATCAATGGAGCGATAGCCCAGGATGCAGCGATTTGCGAGACACTACCCGAAGTCCAGCCCCAGGTAACGGCTGCTTCGATGCAAAGCCGACCTATGTAGTCTTGATAAGCATGCGTTCTTGAGTCTCGACTTCGACGTTACTCAGGACAACTTACACCGATAAGGGCGCCAACAATGGTCTGTGTCGTCGAGACTGGGAACCCACAGGCAGTGGCGCCCATTAGCCAAACCGCGTTTCCAACTTCAGCGCAGCCCATAGCCAACATCAACGCGCCGGGTTTGCCCTCGAACCGATCAATGTTGATGATGCCGTTCTTGATGGTGTCGGTCACACGCGCTCCCAGAGCAACAGCGCCCAAGAACTCCGTAGCCGTGGCGTAGGCATTGGCGACATCGTTGGCGCCGTTACCAAAAGCCGAGAAGAAGAATGCGATAGTTGTGATCGCTAGGATCCAGTCATAGCGCTGCGTGGCCGGAGGTGCCATCCTGGGTGCGTTATGCAAGAACAACGCCTGATCTTTGGGAGGAAGGAGGATATACAAAATGACCAGGGTGGGTGTGTAGAAGATGAAGGAATATATATCACCTACCCCGTGGCAAACTCATCTCACCATGGCCTTTCGCCTCGCCTCGTGAGGTCCACGCGCTTACAGCCAAGTGCTCAGGTCCACATACGAAGTTGTCTCAACCGCACAATATCCAGTACCTGGGACCATGCGTTCGCAATCAAGACTCGTCCCAAGAACAAGGACCCTGCGTCATCTTGCCACTCACACGCATCCTTCGGAATATGAACGTGTGAGAGGCATTCAATGGTTGCATATGACTTGGCTGCCTTCCGCGGCCAAGTGCTGAGACCTTGGAAGGTTCGGGCGAAGCTCATGACCGCGGGTCAAGTCTCGTGGATGGAAAGTGTCGTGCTTGGAGGTTGTGCTGAAGTTGACTGCACCTCGTCCGCCCTGAGTCGGGTTGTTGTATCGACAGCTTTGGGCGCCCGTGGTAGCTGGTCAAGCACGAATCCAAATCGCAGTAGCAAGTGATGTTGATATTGGTGTCCAAGACTACGGCCAAGAAGGCAAGGCGTCTCGTGCCGTCGCTTCCTTTTGATCGTTGGCAAAGGATGTTCGTCGACAACGTGTTGAAGGGCTTCGCCGTGATTGGTCAACATCGCCTTCAATGTGAATAGTTGAGCCTCATGCCAAGTGCCTCGAGACTTCATCAGCATCGCGATGCCACGTTCGTGGGCGGGAAGGTGCATTGCAACTGCTCTGTCCCGAAAGGGCAGGAGGTTGCATTTTGAGATGATCGGAAGGAGTTCGGAGGAGATGTAGGGAAGAGGAAAGTGTAAGAGCCTTCGACTTCTTCTCCACAAGGTGGCTCGTGCTTGAACATCACCATCATTGCCACCAGCAGGACGTGAAGTTCTTGAGCCACAACCATAGCGTTTGTGTGCTGGTCTCGAGGCGGTATAGAACGGTAAGACAAGTTCACATCGATCGAATACACCTGCTTGCGTACCCGGAACCCGAACCTAGCTCAAGATAGCGAAACACAATGGATCCTGTTTGACAAGATCTTCATATCTGTACCTTCTAACAACAAGTATTTCTCCCACCTCCCGAATTATGGACGAACACCGTGCAGAAGTGGCCAGGATCTCAAACAGTGTACGAGAATTCTACGACCGAGGAGAGCAATTCCGAATCAACCATGGCTCCACGAACAGCACACGAGATGGAGCATTGGGTCGAGATCCGAAGAAGACTGTCGACACTAGCTGGCTGAACCATGTCCTATCTGTTGATACAACCACGATGACGGCGCTTGCAGAGCCAAACGTACCGATGGACAAGCTCGTCGAAGCAACACTCGAACACGGACTTATCCCTCCTG
>JAABUW010003452.1_pt1 | contig 22536 bp, 12 predicted proteins | sample 5560081 | NCBI WGS metagenome assembly JAABUW01 (sample SAMN10711882, study PRJNA513363) | rock metagenome | isolation source: Antarctica rocks | place: Antarctica: Victoria Land, Knobhead sud
CCGTCCTTGACGCCTAGCGTTGACAGAATATCTGCAGTCGACACCTCCCCTCCGGCGGCGCATGCAAACGCACAGCTCCAATGTTCTCATCCCATGTCTGGCTGGCCTACTCGATACACCACGAGATCATGCTCGCACACACTCTCCTCAAAAACCCACCACCTATCATTCCATCCACTCAAAGACCGCCATAGCTGAGATTCCACCAATACTAGCTTCATCAATCAGTGCCGACAGGATTCCGCGGTGCTATCGTCGTCGGCGTCCGTGCGAAAAAGCGATGATTGGTTGTCTGCACGACTTTTGGGAACTCGTCTGCTGGGTTTGGGTTGGGATTGATGTCGTAATTGTCGATTTGTGCGCCGTGGATGGTTGGGGAGAGGATGAGGAGGGAAACAGGGAGGAGGAGGGTGGGGAGATGCATTGTTATGAATAGGGCGGTTTGGGGGGAAGTTCGCTGTGGACTCTGTTGAAGTATGGCAAATGGAATAAATTGTATGGTTTTGGTAATAAATTGATGTTCGGCTGAGAAAGTAGTTTTGAAATGTGTGCTTTGATATCTCAAGATCAGAAAAGAGCGGATTGGTAGCCATTATGAATCAATGACAACAGTACAAGTCCAAGTCCAAATACCAGCCTAGCGGCGCTCTCAAAGGATGAAACTGTACGACATCTTCCTCCTAGAGGCTGCCTAAAACCTATTGGCTAAATTAGCTCGAGAAGCTCGATCGGTAACGCACGCCCGGCTGCGCTGCGCCTGCTGCGCCTAAGGGGGATGAAACTTCGTTTCTCACAGCCCTACATCACCTCAAGGATGAGCTTTCGGATTGTCGGTGTGTTTTGGGCGTAGGGATGGGGATTTGGATGGTAGATAAAGGGGGGGTGGTGACTTTGCGTCGGCGGTAAGAATTGGATTTTAGATGGGATTGTAGATGGGCGGTGCGGGTTGTAGTTGGTTGTTATGTTGATTAGGTGGGTGGTTGGCTGCTTAGTTTCTTGAATGCCTGCCTGACAGCGGTGCGGACGCGGCGTCTGTCTGTTTCAGGAGTGAGCGCTTACCATCTTTCATCTTTTTGGTGACGGGATGCTTTCTGTAATTGATCTTGTAGCCAGTTTTTAATTGTGTGCAGAGTAGTGGGTAGTGGTGGTGATAGTGGTATGGTGTGGTGCGGAGTATTTGTGAAAGGAGTGGGGGGGTGGTGGAGTGTAGGAGTGTGGAGGTGTGGTGGTGTTGGTTGGAGGGTGGAGTGGAGTGTTGGGTGAATGGGAATTGGGAGGGGCGGGGGTAGGTGTGGAGGCTTTGTTGTCGAATCAGGCGGGTGCACGCAAGCAATTGTTTGAAACATACCTGGCGTGCCTGGCAGGGCAGCATACATAGCCTCCCGCAGTCATCGATCAGCCACTGCCTGTTGTCGGAACTAATCATAGGAGCGTCTGTAGCCGCTGGGAATATCCAATGTATCTAGGAAATGCGAGCAAGGCTAAGCGAGCAAGAACACTTTGTGATATACATTATCATTACTAACTAGCTATAAGCACGCCAGGGTATTTCGAGATAAAAGAAAATTCATAAGGGTATCATCCCAACAACCCGCTAAAACGCAGCATAAAGCAAGATCGTAGCCGCCATTATAAAGATACATCGCTTCGTAGGTATGCATGCATGGTATAGCATACCTCATAATCACTCCTTCTCCGCAGCTCTCCATCGTCTAAGCCGCGTGGCTGTCCAGCTCTCGAAACCACTTGTGGACCCCCTGTCGCAGGATGCTCTCCTCGTGTAGGTCATCAGACTTGCAAGCCCCCCAAACAGCTTTGCTACGGTCATGAGCTGCCATCTCGGCACGGACACTTCGAGCCACTTGTTCCAAGGCTCCTAGCACCGTTTTCCCACACTCACTGTGTGGTATTTCAAGCCTGGGACTGCCTTCTGTGAAGTTATAGTGCCGGCGGCGAGTTGGCGATGGCGCTCGAGATGCAACGCGTGAAGATTCGCCACTGTGGGAGATGACCTTTTCAACGGCGTCAATCAAGGTCGGGTCCATGTCCATGAGAGGCTCTTCGACAATCTGTTCCTCGTGGCTAATATCTCGAGTGGGGCTCTCGAGCAGCGCTCTTGCTCTGTGATGACTGGACGTCGCGTTCTTTCGCCGTAGAGACAAACGAGTGATTGTGTACTTGCTACAATCCGCGATCAGGGTTGAACAGACTTCGCTCCACTTATCGACGCTACCGTCGGCACCACTGGTCGGCGGGGGGGTCGTGCGCATTGACCCGATGATTTGATCTTTCAGACCGTCATATGGCCGCACTGCTTGCAAGTCGAGGTCTGGGTGGTAGCTTCGAAGCCAGCCGGCCACGTAACCCGCCGTGCCCGAATCAGGATATGCAGGAATAGGACTTGGAACGCGACTATAAAGCGAGGAGCGATCATTGAGGCTGCTAGCTGCTGTGTGCACAGCAATGGGCGAGCTCGCAGTGGGTGAGGTTGCTTGAGGAAGATCCACGTCAATGATGCCATCATGCTCGTCGACTGAGAGCTTCAATGGGAATGGCTCAAGCATTCCGTGCATATACTTTCGGGGTGAAATTTTCAAGGAGGCACTGTCAAGGTCCTGCGAAGAATGAACTAGAGGCTGCCCAGCGGTTCCTTGGCTGTTATATTTCTTTGCATTGCGTTGGACCTTGGCCTTCTCCACTTCTCCAACCATCTGATTCAGTGTCGGCGACATACGGTGACGCCCCATGATCCGGGGAAGTCCAGAGATTCCAAGGCACTCTTCAGACGAAGCTAAGGGATCACTAGACGAGCCGCGTCGACCACCCCATAGTGTACTCATGCTCCCCCAAACACTCCCGGGAGGCGAATCAGTGCTCGCAGTGCTGTGTTCGTTGCTCTCCGAGCGGGATAGCGCACGCTGCAAAGCTACTGGTGCGAGACTTTCACTGCTACTTGGCCTCGACCCCTCTGCGCCGTCCAACAAAGGATCATTCAAGTGACTTGCAAAGTGAGCTATAGGAACAGCGGACTCGGCCGTTATTGTGGCTGTGGTAGTAGTACTACTCTTTCTTGTGGCTGAGCCATCGGAAGTGGTAAGTAGAGCCACGATCCCATTCGATCGGGTGTTTGATGCTCTTCGGCTGGACCGGTGCGTGTTTTGGTGTTTGATGGGGAACTTCGCACTCGACCTGGACTCTGAATCCGAAGAACTTATAGAACTTCCACGTAGATTGGTCTTTTCGTATGCAGGATTACCTCTCGTCCTCCGGCTCGGCGTCTTTCCCAAAGTGTGCTGCCGACCGATCTGGCCACTGGAGCGTGGCGATTCAGAGAATCCAAGATTGGGCCAGTTGAAATGGACGGGCGCGTTCGAGACTAATTTGGATTGACTCCCCAGCAAGAACGCGGAAAGGAGGAAAACCCATCGTCTGCTACCCATCTTGTCTGACGACACTATGACAGTGCGGTGCTGCGTAATGTTATCTTTCGGACCCTCTTTCGCCGTTTTCGCATACCGCCGCCTTTCCTGGCTTGGAGCCAATACCTGGAGCCAATCCGTATGGGACGCAAGGTAGGCGGTGAGAAGATTGAAGAAGAAGAAGTTGTGTTCTCTCCCACTTGCCCGTCTGTCGACCCATCGCAGCTCATGTCTCCAGGCATCCCATCGACCTTGTCCTGTGATGACTTTGCGAATCTTCAAAGCAAGAGCGATCCGTTTCCCTGTTCTATCAGCCATGTCTTGAATAAGGGGGGTTCCTAGTAGAGCTCCAACAGGCAGCTCCAACTTCTGTTGAGTTTGCTGCTTTGGCGTTCTAACGGCTATGCTTGAGCCCGAATCCGATCTCCTGATGGACTCCTTTTCAGGAAGACCCGGATTCGGAAATTCAACCTTGCTCAAAGCATCCCCGATCTTTGAGAGGGCGACGATTTCCAATTCGCTTAATGCTCGATCAATCACACTCCGATGAGCCATGACGTATTCGACATCACCATGTGGCTCAAGCCCAGGAATGTTGGAGCCTGAGTGTCCGTCCAAAGACCAAGACTGTGTGCTACTAGTAGAGTACCCGCAAGACCGATGGGAGAAAGGAGTCGGCGGTCGTTGCCGGTGGCTTGGCATCTGCAATACCATAGCAATTCCATACATCGGAGTCTTGACTTGATTCGCTTTCTCCTTTTGAGTAGACTGGGGGCGGATACTTCCCGGCCCGGGACTATTCAAGCCACAAGACCGAACTTGTTCCAGCAATGACTCGTCTGGTCTAGAGGTAGCGAGAGCAGAATCTCTGAAGTCGACCGAAAATAGTCGCGTGATCCAAATTGCGCAGCTGTCGGGGCGGGGTGTGGGTCGAATTTCCTCTGTTGACTCAGTTTGAAGCTCGCTAGCAGTGGTGGACCTCGTCAAAGGAGTTCTTCTTTTTGGAAAGGCTACAGGACTGACGGGATCTCGAGCTGCTGAGCCAGGCCTGTTTTCTTGAATATTGGGTGTTGACTTGGGCGGTCTGATATGGAGCTTTGTGCCTGAAGTGGCCGCTAATCCAGTGTCAAACCCGAACATGCAATCCAGTAGAGCTTCGGTCTCGCCGTCTCTTGTAGCTGGTCTCCCTGATGGAGTATACCCCTCAGGATTCAAGAATAGCCCTCCAAGTTCATTCACTGGGGACAACGGCGAGACTAGTGTTGTGGTGCCGGATTGAGCTGTCTGGGAGAGAGAAGATTGTCGTGAATGTGGAGCCGTCCGCGGCTTCTGACTGTCGTTGCTTCTGAACCCGCCTCCGGTCAAGCCTCCGAGTGAGCCGGCCCGTTGACGACGCGAAGTTGCCTCTGAAGGCGAGCCGTTCCATGCTTGTGATACTGGTACGGAGGGAGGATGCGAGTCGTATAAGACTGTCTTTCGTGCCGGCGAAAGGCCTGTTGCATCTTGAGCTATCACGATTCGAACACCACGTGGACCTATGTCTAAACCGCCTCTTTCATCTGCGCTACTCGCAGCTGCACTGATCTGAGCGGGATCACCATGCCGGATGCCTCCCGGGAAGAGCAGATCATATGTATGCGCTTCTTCTATACAGGATTCGAGCTTGTGAGGCGAGATGGAGGACGAAGCACTCGAGAATAGTCGTTGTAGACCTGAGACGGAGGATTGTAGCATTCTCTATTATGACTCTCGATGTAAATATGAAGGGTACCTGGTCCTTATGGATGGTAGGAGCAGGTTCCTGCCCATGTGCCAGAAGTCCCCATGTTTGTGGACTTGACGGGTAAGAAGCGCAACCCGTTCATGGCGCCGATGGTCAATGTGCAGGAATCAAGTGGTGCGATGTGGAGTTGGCTGTGATTTCTCGGTTTCGCTCACGATTGCGGCTGTTGGGTGTGATTGTAATGACAGAAAGGTTGCCTATTGTTCACCACTGCTGAAGCATGAAAAAGTCGGTGAAGGATCAAAGTAGGTCACGTGACTACGCGCTTGACGCTAAATGGCGGGGTGCGTCTTTTTACGGTTTGGCGACGTCCTGTCAATGATTACTTTATTGGCGTTTATTGGACAAAGCTCTGTGTGTTGTGCACTACTACGTACGCCTCTAGCCTGGCTGCTGCCTGCTGGCCGTTGCTTACAACACCCCGCACTGGAGCCAGTTCAAAAGGAGCCCGAGGTCTCTGTGCAAGAGACAGAGTCAAACCCCACAACATCAGACGAAAGCTGAAGCTTCCAACATGGCTGAACATAATCCGATTGAAACACATGAGTATCATGGAAGCTGTCATTGCGGCACTTTCTCCTACACTGTCAAGCTACCAAAGCTTGAGTCTGTTGTTGCCTGCAACTGCAGTATATGCTCCAAGGTGTGGCTTTGCTCTTGATTACTTTTCAATATATCATGCTGAGTCGTTGCCCATATAGAAAGGCTACCTTTGGACTTTCCCCTCCTCTGATGATCTATTTGTTGTCGAGAAAGGCGATGGCACTCTGAAAGAATACCAATTCGGCAAGAAAAACATGACCCATAAGTTCTGCCCAAATTGTACATGAGTTTTCTTCACCCTTTATTCTTGTGTGATTGCTTTGTTAGGCATGTATCGGGAGGACCAACTCTCTGGACACGACTCCCGAACTACTCCCATGTCTCAAGTGGGACGCTGACCTTCCAAACTTCCAGGCGGAACGTCGGTAATGGGCAAGCGGCACATAGACGGCCCATGCACTATTGGAATCAATGTGAGCACGCCACCACATTGGCGACACTCTCAACGACTGAAAACCTACACAGGCTCGCACTCTCGCAGGTGTCGATATACAAAAGCTCAAGATTGGATCCTACAACGGTGGCGCGCTCGAGCCAGCCTACGAGCCCCCGGCAACAACAGCAGCCCCTGACAAAGAGGGTAACACAGAATACTGCGGCAGCTGCCACTGCGGAAAAGTAATCTACAAGCTCAAGAGCGAGACGCTTCCCGAAGTGACCGATTGCAATTGCAGTATCTGCTCTCGCGTATGTCCCCAAATTCAAACACTCATCCGCAAGTAACGCTTATACCAACAGAATGCCTATCTTTGGCTCTACCCACCCAAGGAGAATGTACAGATTCAAGGCAAGGAACACTTACACTGCTACCGCTTTGCCACCAAGAGAGCCGGACATTCCTTCTGCACGACCTGCGGCGTTTCCGTCATCAATCAGGTGGCTGGCGAGAATGTCGCGATCCAGCCCGTCAACATGCGTGTACTCAACGGCGTTGATCTTGACGGATTCAAGATCAAGAAACTGAATATGAAGGACAAGGACTTCCAGGCCAAATCAGAGTAATATCGGCCTTCCCTTTACGGAGACAGACTACCTAGCCTCTGAAGTGGTGCCGAAGGCTTTGCACCACCACTAGCCATGAGAATGACTTCAATCCTACACTGCAACACTGGATATACAGTTGTCAGATCTTTCACAAATAGCAGTAGTCAGCTTGAAGATTGATGAACTACCTTGTTCCTGGCATTCTTCGGTACTACAGTAGTTCCCTGAAGTCGTGACACGTCCTTGACACAAATTCCAGGCATCTCGATCTATACATTTACAGTTTTTCACTGAACGTTGCTTCTTCAGCCCGTACGATAACTTTGTTCTTTGCAACAGAATACTGGATACACCGCATTGATATACATCCAAAAAGCAGTAGCCAGCTCAAACATTGCACAACTACATAAGTCCCATCTAGAACCAAACCTATGGCGTTCCCCCATGCCACACTACTTCCCTAAACCCAAGCCTGTCTCGGCTATCCATCCCTCAACACACAACAAGGACATGACCCTATATCCACACATTCCCCCCAATTATTTCTTCTTCGTCCAGCGTCTATATGCGCACTCCGCCACCAGTCCACTAATATGCATACCATAATCAACTCTCAAGCTTAAAGTCGCTGCACCGCCCATCGATCTGAACCTCAGCGGATTTGATTCCGGACGTCCTAGTTCGCAGATTGACTCTTTAGAAGAGAGACCTGGATGCCGGAAGTTTTGGAAGTTGGATCCAAGTGCGACGATCGAAACTCATATGTGGTTTTGCTACGATGATACAAGGCCAACGCGTCGGCTGTTACCATAATCTTCAGCTGGCATATATCTTATCTTCCCCCAGGACCGAAACCAACAACATATGACTCATCCATTATCGCCGCCCTTCCGCCCACCAACCCCCGGGCTCCCACCACCCACAGCCCTGGCTCTAGCGTCCGCCTTCTTTCCACTCCCCTCTTCCGATCTATCCACCAACCTCCCAGGTAGCGCCAACGTCGGAATGGCGCTCTCAACACCCGTGTCTGAGGCCTTACTCGGCGTCTTGCCGCCCATGAACGGCGTGTTCGGCCCGGGTGTGGATGCTTTGCTAAGCACTTCGTCGTAGAAAAGACTCAGCGCTTCAGGGTTGTTGCAGAAGGCTTCGAAATCTTGCTTTGTGGCGTCTGGGGTGCTGGAGGCTGTAGGTGAAGGACGCGTGGGGTCGATGTGCTTTGGAAAGCTGGGCGCTGATATGAGCGTTGATCCTTGAGGCTCATTCTGAGAGGGAGGTATGTTTTGGGGAACGTGTAGAGTGGCGTGGACGGACGGGGAGCTGTATGGTGAATGAAGGGGTGATTGGTGATGGGGGTGCGTGCCCCGTCCCCGCTGGGGACTTGATCTGAAGAAGCCAGGGCCCCTACTTTGATCACTATCGCTGGCATGGTCCGCTCGGCTTGAGTCTTGGTATGAAGGAGGCCTTGCGTTGCGGTTGTTGTAGAGCCGATTCGCCAAGAGAAGAAAGTGGCCATCGTCGGTGATCTGAGCAATGAGCATGCCCGAGCGGTGAATGTATTGTGGGTAGCGGTAGTCGGGCTTGCCCCATGAGTATGTGACGTCCACATCTGCTGGGAAATCCGAAGCGGCTTCGAGATCGAGGACGAAATTGAAACGTTTCATGATGGCTTTCTGGTAAAAGTTCTTCTCGGTCCTCGGTTGTGGACCCAGAGATGTGCTATCAAAGTAGCTTTGGGGTTGCCTTTCAGGCGGTGGTTGTGCTAATTTTACAAGATGAGGAGCTCGGAATGGGTGCATGCTGGTAATGGATGAAGCTTCAGCCAGCGGCAATTCCACAAGGCGTAAGCCAAACCTATCCACGGAAGTGGCCCATGAGACCACTGCATCTTGGATTAGCTTGGGTGTTGTGTTCATCCATTCGACACGAATATGGTAGCAATTGTCCGGATTATGCAGTCTATCATAGTGAAGATTTACCAATTCTGGTCTATATGATCGCTTGCGGTGATCCACATCGTAGATCAAAGACTTGCTGAGAGCGACACCCAGTTGCTTCTTCTTTCCAGTTGGCGTGGTCGGTTCACTGTCTTTGGAAGGATTGCTCTTCGAGCTTGAACGGGAACGACCGGTGATATTGAGCTGCTTGGGCAGATCTTCTGACATTGGCGTCGAAGGCACCGACGCCTTACCCCGGCCAAACCAGCCTCTAGACTCCGGCCTGGGCGTACGATATTCGTCCGCGATTTGATAGAAGTAATTCCCGTCTCGGAAGTTGTGCCGTTGCTCCACATGTTTGAACATGCCACATGTCATAAGCTCATTGCCAAGTTCCACAGCTTCCTTGCGGGTATCGACATCTCTGAAGTTCTGCAGTAACCAGCTTGTCAACTCGAAGCCGATGAAGCAATTGTAGTGTAACCGCAAATGCCACCTTCTATCTAGCATACGAACACCCTTTTCACTCTGTATAGTCTCCGCCAGAGGTGCAATTTTGAAATTCGATCTCTGGTACAAATCTGAATCGGGCAGCAGCTGCTCTTGTCGTCCGGTAGCATCGCCTTCCGCCACATTCTCCAGCTCGGCGGCAACAATCGCTGACGGGTTCCTGGTCTGATACAGGATGTCTAGAGGGTTCGTGTCTTTACGATTTCGCAATGGTGCTTGATACCGACGCTCGTCAGGAGGAATATATCGAAAGCGTTGCCACACTTGTGTAAGCTTTCTAATACCTTCGAGTCGGATTTCTTCCTCATCGTCTTCGCCCCGCAGTCTACGGCGCGCACTTGAAGGTGCTTCTACCGGAATGAGTACAAACCGCGCACGCCAGGGTCGTAGGTTGTCTACGAAGTCAGCAGCCTGCGGTCTTTCATGCCCAATGATGAATGAGTCGATCGTCTTCCAGTCGAAATTGCTGCGATGCGGTGCGATGGATATTTCCTGGACCTCGTATTCATCCGCAAGTATTGATCGGATGAGAGGCTTGTAAAGCATAGACCCAGGTACAGAGTCTCGGACAATTTCGCCTCCGTGACGGAAAAGTTGCTTGACCTCGATTTTGTTTGCCTCGACGCGTGACACCCGATGAATCGTGCTACCTCTTGAAAGGAAGACCGAACTCCCAGTGTCTGTAAGGATCCGCTCATCGAAGACGTCCAAGGTTTGCATGGAAGACATCTTGGTACTTTCAGCGACACGTGGTCCGATGACCAATTGAAAGCCTCGGGAAAGGCGGAATGCCAGTATCTCAGTGGCTAGAGACCAGGCTGTCTCGGAAAGCGAATTTTCAGGCATATCAATATCATACGTGATTCCTTCATACTCTTCGGCGAGTTGTTCGGCAGAAGGAAAATCCTCCGTCGTAAGCGGAACAGCTGCAGGGGAGCATAAAGATTTCCATTTGATTTGTGAAGTTTTCAGGGGCCGCGGGAATATATGCTGCCATCTTCCTAAGCGGCTGGCCAGTGCAGTCTTTGTCTTGGAAGGATTGGAAGGATTGAGTAGGGTGAGCCAAGGAGCCAGGGTAGTGCTTGGAGAAAGAGCAATTGGCGGCGGAAGAACATCGTCCACAACATCCAGCTCTGGTATAGAGATTTCCCCTTCTTGATCTTGAAGGTCTTGCAGCGCTGCAAGTCTATTTTGAAGTTTCACTCCTGAATCAAGAGCATGAGAATCTCTACCGTGCAATTTCAGTCTAGCCTCACCGTCACCTGTTACACGTATGGCTGTGGCGTTTCTGATGGGAATCGGCCTTGACTGTGGAGACTCTGAACCAGATGACTGTCTCTCGGTATTCAAACCCATGGAACTTGGACTGACAGATCTCTTGCTAACTAGGTCTTTGCGTGTGGTGGCATTTGAAAGTCCAGCCGATTTTGCGGTAAACCCTGATTTGAAACCTCGGCTGAGTAAAGAGCCTACTTCATGCTTAGTGGTGACTTCGGTACTCGGGACAGCCTTGGCCGGAAATCCTCGAGGGCCAAAGCTGATCTGGCGTGTGCCCTTGTTCGCTTGAGGACGAGGGGTCTGCTTGCCAAATGAGGCATCATCTGTCTTTGTATGCTTGCTTTGTTTTACATGTGACGCTTGGTGCTTTAGCGGTTCCCTGCTCAGGTAGCTTTCATCATCAGGACTATGCCTGTCCCTGAGTAGTGACTTGTGGCGGTTATCGCCGGAAGTGCCGAGTAGAGAAGGGCTGTAACGATGCTTTTGGCGATTCTTATGAGCAGTCTTTCCTATCTTGACCTTATGCGCTCGTTTCTTGACCACTAGAGGATGACGATATACGAGGTCATCGTAATCATCCATCCACTGGAATTGAGGCTGCATACTCCTCTGATTGATAATGGATCGATCTGACGTGACCGACGTCGAGAGCTTGTGTGTGCGATCGTGGAGTGCATGACTCTGCGAGCCAAAGAAATCCGATACCGACATCTTGCTATCAAGCTTTGGAGACCCGCGGGAGGTAGTAGAGTTGGCATTGGGAGTGGCAGTTGCCAAGAGACGAGAAGTTTGCGTCAATCGGGGAACGATGATATCGTTGTTTGCGTTTTCCATCACGCCCATCATTTGAAGTTCATACATTTTAACCCGTGGGACGAAGGTCTTGTGCTGCGGTGTATCGAAGCTTGACTTGTTCTTGATCTTGCCCGCCGTGAAGACTTGACTGGGACCCGCGTCTGATGATGGTGCCCAGAAGGATACGTCAATCCAGTGGGGAACCCCGTAGCTCCATCTCTCCCTCCTTGATGATTCCAGGTACATACCGCTGTGGTCCTCCATTCTATCAGAAGCAGATACTGTAGGTGGTGTTTCAGAGCTAGATCGAGACACGAAGCTGCCTGTCGGCGTTTTCTCATCTTCATTTCTTTCAGAAGGGCCCGCTCGCAAGGTGTTCACAGGAAGAACTGCAGGCGGGTGGTATTTGAACAAAGGGACAGAGTGTAGTGGCATCCTTGACAAGCAAACAAGATCGATACCAACACCGTTCTCAATGAGATTGTCTGTAGTCGCAACTAAGAGATTGTAGTCCACTTCGAACACGCCGGCACCCGGCGAAACCACCACAACGGATACCCCTGTTCTGACCAGATCTCGGTCGATATAGTCAGAGGAGAATTGTGAGGAAGCTAGGTTGATTGCCTCGAGCACGTTTCCCCGCGTCGCAGCAGATGGATGACCAGCAATCACATGACTCGGTGTATCTGCCAAGGCTGACGAAAGTCCTTCTCCAAGGGGCAGATGATCCCCAGCAACAGGCTTTCTGATGGAAATGTCCTTCAGGAACACCTTGAACTCCGTTTTCAGTTGAGTAAGAATGTCTGCCCATTCTCCACTTGCCAAGTCGCTCACTACGACTCGGTAAAAGTCTTTCGACGTGTGCTCCCTTCCAATTCTCGGCCACTGATTATGAGCCGAGTCAAGTGGAAGGAGATCGCCCGTAATTGTCGATCTTGTCAGCTCCTGGCTTGTGTGTCCCTCATACACCATCCTTGTAAAGAGAACTATGCTAACAAGATGCTTGACTTTCAAGTCGCGCCATCTCTGGAAGAGCTCGGGAAGAAAGCCATTGATGACCTTGTCGAACATGATCTCCCCAGTGCCTTCGGCATCGAAGTCCCACATCTCCTTTGACATCTGAATAAAAAGCACATAGCGGGCAGACTCGCTACGAAAGATCGGCTTGGTAAATTGATGGAAGAGAGCTGACTGCACTTTCTTACCATGTGCAAAGATGGTCTTGATGTGGGCCCGGATGCTGCCCATGAACTCAATCTTTTGTCCTCTGTAGATGCAGGTACCGGCCAACTCCTGAGCGACAATATGCCACATATCTGCACGTGCCAGATACTGGTCTCGAAAGACAATCTCGACATGGGTCGCATGACAGGCATGATTGTCGGCTGTAGACACTATAACCTGAATCCCTTTTTCAAAGCTAAACGCAACGGCAACACGTTGCGAGATAGAGACTTGTAGAGCTGGTTGCTTCAAAAGGAGCTCCTGAAGAGGAGCTTTGAACAAGAAACTGAGCCGTTTATTTGGGTCAGCGTTTGCATTGATGGACTTATGATCGGGTGGTGATCCATTGGCTGGTGTGAGCTGCAACAAGTCCCCTTCATGAACGTTGCGATTCGGGGAGTGATTCAGGACCACGTCCTCTTTCGAAAATTGCTCATCATGGATGGATAAAACGAACGACTGCGGGGCAAAGTTCCTTGACTGCTGTGTTGCTGAAGTTGAGGTTTCAGCTTGGGATTCGCCGGCCGTATATGCTGGGCTATCGCCCACGGGTCCAGAGCTTCCTGTGCTCACCTGACGAAGATGAGAAGCTCGAAAGGGTCTTTGAGGAGCTTGGGCCGCCATCAATAGACGGCTATCTTAGGATCACATCGGTCCTTGGCGCCAATATGCTCCTTAATTAGACTCTTAACATTGCACGGAGCCGCTTCCTTCCTTCTGTAGTTGTATTGGCAGCCTTTCAGAGGTAGGTCCGACTCATTCGCACGGGCAGGCACAGACTAGAATAAATGACCGTGAAACATGTCAATGCGTGGAGATCTAGATCCCCTGTCAATCCAGGTACCCCGTGATTCGCTGTTTGGATATTGTATAGAGATGTGATCAACCTGAATGTGGGGTCGACATCACACAAAGCTCTTCTTGGGCAGCGACACTCCCAATGCTCAGACCGAGCAATTATCGCATGGCCTTTGTTTTCCCTTGCCAAGTGTTGAAGATGGGCGCATTGGTGGGATCTCAGATGCGCAATTAGCCAAGAGTTGTTTCGGTTAATTCTGGTTTCTTGCCCTTGCTTCCTCGTTTGACACGTAGGTACCCGCACGCAAAGGATGCTTTGTTGAAGTATAAAGTGACGCTTCGCCGCATCTTTGTCTACCAGTCAGTGAACAGCCATAGTGTGGATTGCACTGCCTCAAAACTCTTGGCCATTCCTGTGGCGACTGACGCTACGACCCCCCCCGTTTCCAGGAGAAATCAGCAAATTTCAGGGAAGGATTGCTTGGCTATTACCACTTGTCGGTGCCTTGAAAACTTCAGAGCATCATCTACATTCTACAATACTACAAACACAGCCTTCTCCCTCGCCATCGACCCATCAAAAAGCGCGTCCTGCGACTTCCCTCTTAACCGCGAGGCAAAGCACCCGCAAAAGCAGGCACACTCAACGGATCTAGACCCTTGTCGCAGATCACCCCGAACAACCACTTGTTGATTGTGTGTGGAGGCCCCTGTGCGACCCACGGTCAGCCCCATCAGCGCTATCAGTGAGGCTGTCCGCCCCTTCAATCGCTGCTCTCACGAGGCTGACATTTCAATGCCAGGTCAATAAGCCTGAACATTCTCGCGCGCTTCAGCGCATATTCTTGCCACTCTATCTGGTCATGCGTGAGTTTCGCCGCCCTGGTGCCCGATCTGCACATACCCAGGCTCGTTATCTGACCTTCGCTCATGCTTCCTCTAGACAAATACCGAGCGGCGGCAAAACGTCAAGCCTGGTACGATGATGACCATCCGGACGCACCGCCGAATTACAATCCCTTCCGAAAGATCAGAACGAGGTCAAAGGACCCGAGCGATGAGGAGAATCTGGCCTCGCGAACCCGCACGTATCGCTCCGACAACTTTGCGCCGAATTCGGTGGAGGAAGAGCGAAGGTCAAGGAACCTAGATGGAGTTACGGTCCCTACGCATGCAGACACCATGCCCTCGTCGGTACCCTCATCATCCAAGCCTCCGGTCAATGGGTTCATGTCAGATGTAAACGACTTTGAGCAAAGTCCACACCCTGTCGAACATGACAGAGAGAAGGAGGATAGTCAGGACTCTGGAGCAGTTTCTGGCGAAACCGTCATTGGGTCGGAGCCGCCTACCAATGGGAAAACGAGACACAGGAAATTCCCGTACATCGGCAAGAAGAGCAAGGTTGGTGGAGACGAGGAGGTAGAGAAACCGAGGAGACAATCGTCGTTGTTCAGATCGGACACACAAAAATTCACTGCTGTTAGCCAACTCCGGGCCACACTGCTCAACTCATATATCAACATCCTCTTGGTTTTCGTTCCCATCGGCATCGCTGTCAACTACGTTCCTGGTGTTTCAAGGGTGGGAGTCTTTGTGATCAACTTCATCGCCATCATTCCGCTCGCCGCTATGCTGAGCTATGCAACCGAAGAGATCGCACTGCGCGTTGGTGAAACTCTCGGAGGGTTACTCAACGCAACATTTGGGTAAGTATAAAAATATAGTATCCATCATTTACGTCACTGATGAAGTACCAGTAACGCTGTTGAGCTCATTGTCTCTATCCTGGCTTTGACGAAGGGCCAGGTCGATATTGTTCAGGGCATGTCTCAAAACTTCTCCATTTGCTCAGGAGAAATGCTGACGCCCGAGTTCATTTGCAGAGTCGCTGATCGGTAGCATACTTTCCAATCTACTTCTCGTCATGGGGATGTGCTTTTTCTTCGGTGGATTGAATAGAGTCGAACAGCATTTCAATGTGACAGTTGCACAGACAGCAGCAAGCTTGTTAGCTCTTGCTGTCGGCAGCTTGATTATCCCTGCGGCCTTTCAAATTTTTGCAGATGGTTCCCGTAAGCTGTTCCACTCCGAACATTAGCGAACACAAATTGCTGACCACTTCGTGCGAAAATAGAGAAAGCTAAGACAACTCGAATCACTGAGCTATCGCGGGGAACCGCCATTTTACTGCTGGTGGTCTACGGGGCGTATCTCTTCTTCCAGCTCAAGACCCATGCATCAATGTACAACGCACCCAGTCCGAAGGTTGAGAAGCGATCAGTCAAGCATGGAAAAGGCGACGCTTCCAAAGGTATCGCCAATATGGGTGCCAACATCTCAGCTTCTATGGGCGGCCAGGCAGCACAAGAGACGCCGATGAGAAAGACAGAAGACGAGCCCGAGAAACCCCAATTAAGCAAATGGGTCGCCATGTTTACTCTTGCTGCCTCGACTGCGTGCGTTGCAGTTTGTGCCGAATTCATGGTCGACAGCATCGACGCTATCACAGCAAATGGTTCAGTGTCAAGGACATTCGTTGGTCTTATTCTACTTCCTATTGTTGGCAATGCAGCAGAACATGCGACTGCTGTCACTGTTGCTTGCAAAGATAAGATGGATCTTGCCATAGGGGTTGCCGTCGGCTCAAGTATGCAGATCGCGCTCCTGGTCATTCCTTTCACTGTTGTTCTTGGGTGGATCCTTAAGAACGACAGCATGAACCTTGCTTTCAATGGGTTCGAGATTACAGTCTTGTTCATTGCAGTCTTGCTGGTCAATTACCTCATCCAGGACGGGAAGTCACATTGGTCAGTCTCATGCGTTCCATTCAATCGAACACCCTGCTAACACTCTCGTAGGTTGGAAGGTGTCTTGCTGATGATTCTCTATATCGTCATAGCCCTCAGTGCCTGGGAGTACCCTCCAGACGATCCGCTCACGAACAATACTCGATAGCCCATGCGTTGATGTCAGGGAGATTCGCCAGATGCCTCCACCTATTGCTTGGCACCCTCCAGCGCTTCGCCTGGGCGAGATTTCAAGAGCCGGCCATGATAGTTGGGACAGTCACAGCAGATCCATCAGATGAGCTCGATATCCTCAGGCCCGTGGCTCCGTCGAAGATTCAACCTTCACACTGGCTTCTCATCCGCACCCGTTCTCTCCCAAATCATCTGGCCGCATATTCTTGACGGTCACTCTGTACCGAAGGTTATGGTCCCCGGACATCTTCACTGCTCTTCTCATGCGTCGATTGAAGATGCACGCCATCATTTCTTGGCACAAGTGCTTCGGAGCACTACCACAAATTACGAATTCCTTTTCCCAGGCGGCAAATTTTTTCTCAGGCGTACTAGAAACAGCCTTTAGCATTTAGCGAAGCTAGCGGATAGTGGCATTGAACCATGCTATTCTTGTTTGTACATACCTCTCGTGCATATGCTTGCGGGCCTGCTGTTTTGGTTTACAGGAATACGAGGCGAATTACCATGATTCGAGAAAGGCATCGGTATCCCATCATGGCTCATGACTCTGTAGATGCGTCCATGCTACCGTGACTATCCTCGCCGTACTTGAGACATTGTGTGAATTTGCGACAAGGCATGTCAGCCGAATCAAGACAACTTCCTCGCCAAAATGGCTGACAAGGAAGAAGTAATCAGGTCCGAAGGAATCTTTGAATTCATAGGACTGCTCGTGCCTTCCCCAGCCCAGGGCGACGCGGCGGTAGAGACGCGCCGTTCGTAGAAAGTTTCCCGCTCGTCTGGCACTTCACTTCAACCACCATCGCACAATGGCATCTCGTCATCTAATTTACGCACCGTATCAACACTTCTCAATCATGCTGACGACATATATGATCTCGCAGAGAGATGGCGGCGAACTGTCTGATATATTGCGAAGGTCAAGTTGGGAAGAGGTGAGTAGAGTTGGGACATCTGCTGTATGGGATATCGGTCTGCTGACGCTGAGATGCAGAGATCCTAGGGCCTTTGGTTGGGACTTCCATCTCTGAACGACTGGAGATGCGGAGGTTGATGAGATGATCTTTGGCTCCTCTGCTTGAGACTAACTATGGGTATTCCTCTCGCCGTTGATGGTGCCTCAGCAGTGTCCCTGCTGGGGGTACCTTCTGTGATAACCACCCGCCAGGGCTTTGAGGAAGGACTGCCTTGTCGATAGGGTCAGCGCCAACGCTGGGAGAACAGAATAGCTGGTTGTTCTCTGCTTTTGGCCGACTACCTATCGGTACCGTATGCTAAGTACCTCAGGTCGGCCACGCAAACCAAGACACGCCTATCCTGGGCCAGCTCGCTGCAGCCTTGCTTGACGAAGATGCTATCTGGTCTGCTCCGACAACGTATGAATCTAGTCATCCACTTGTGCCTCCGGTCTATAACTGCGACCTCTCTGCAGGAGGCTCGTCACAAAGGACCTTCCGATCATTCACTTCGCTGATGTTCTTATCTTCGGATCAGAATACTTGTCTTCGGTCTCTGGATGTTCACTACATACTACAGCTCCTGGCATCGTACCGTATCCTGCATCCTCCACGCTCGGACTCGTTGTTTTCGCTATCTGCCGCTAGCTAAATTCACTCTTTGGCGTCCAACGACCTTGATCAACCGCTGTGCTTTAGTGGTCTGGATGCTTCCACATACCTTAACATGTTTCTCTATCGGTACTCGACTGCGTGCTCTTGCGGCATCTTCGATCAACCGCTGAGTTCAAACGTCTTCGCTTTTACATCAAAACATTGCCTCATCTGCCGTCTGAGCGCTCATCTGAGCATACCTCTTCCAGAGGCGTACGATATCAAGCACAGTAGTAAGTCTCACTTTGCTTAAGCTCCGTCTTTCTCCTTGCCCACCATCCCATCGGACATCACCTTTCCTACCCTCCACACTTGTACGTCCCACGCCATTTGGCCTCTCGTGGCCTTTTTCCAACTCGAAGCTCTCCCAGTCCACAACATCTTGAAGCCTTGACTTCCACTAATCGCTACTCACAGGCAAGCCACAGTGGACTTCACTTTAGCCCTGCTTTTCCCAGGCTTATTTCCTCCACCAACCTCATCTACAAGCTCTCCACTTTCATCATCCTTACATCTTTATGTCTCCAACGGTACATCACATCCTTGTCCATCTGACGCTGATATTGCTGATTTCTACCCATAGTTGTCGTCTAGAGAACCTCACGTTCCACTTCTCGAGACGCCATCTCTACCTCTTCACATCTCCAAGTGTATATCACATCCTTGTCCATCTCCCGCTGATTTTGCTAATCTCTACTCCTAGTTATTGAGTAGGGAACCCCAGGTTTCTCTTCTCGAAACGCCATCTCTAACTCTTCACGTCTCCAAGTGTATATCACATACTTGTCCATCTCCCGCTGATTTCGCTAATCTCTACTCCTAGTTATTGTGTAGAGAAACTCACGTTTTTCCTTTCAAGACATCACCACGCTGTCCATCTCCAAAGGTTCATCACATTCTTTTCCACTTGTCTGATGATCTCACTAACCTCAACCTCTAGCTGTCACACGGGTAGTCTCCCGTCTCAGATTTGGGGCATCTCCTCGCTCTGCGTCTTCAAAGGTACTCCTCACATCAGACCGATTGACTCTTCACATCTTGCTATCAGCACCACCCGTTCTGTCGCAATCCTATCTATCAGTCCAGCATCCGGGCTCATTAAGCCGGTCTACTCACGTCACCACACACGTACGATACAATTACTCCCTCATCATTCCAGCATCCTTGCTCCTTATTTTATTCTTCGTTTTGCTAACTTTACAGCAGATATTTTGCGATGGCTTTGGAGGTCAGCGATCCCTTCGACGGTAGCTCACCCTTGTTCTTCCCAGATAATGACGAAGGCCATGAAGACCTACCTGGGACCCAATACCCAGTTGATTATCCGGAATTGCCAATGCTAGACTTTGAGGATGGACTTGTGCCAACGGACTGCGAAGTCTTCGTGGCGGATACTGAGGCTCATCAGCAGCATGCTGAGCCGAACACCATGAAATCGGGCCATAACAGCTCTTCTAACGATGCTGCGATAGTCAACGTTCTAGAGAGAGGCACAGCGGGCTCACGCGAAGTGGTAACAGAGTCAGACCGGATCCGATCGCTCCTTGCCGGCAACGCAGAAGACAACGAAGCAAGCCTTGCACAACCAGAAACCTCAACCCCGCCAAAGACGTTCGATCATCCTCGAGCACACACAGATGTCCCCATCAAAGAAGAAACCACAGACTTTGAGATTATGTGGCACCGTTTCGTACCAGGTGAGGTCATCGACATCTCCGACACAGAGGAAAGTACCAGCGCCAAACATGTCAGTAGTATACCTAGATTTGGGACTTCAATGGCAGATGGAACCATTGAGATCTCTGACGGCGAATCTGAGATAGAAGAGACCATTGTGTACGATGATGGATCGACGTCAGTCGCTATCAAGAAGGAGAACCCAGACGTTGAATTCCTAGGTGCGAATAAGAATCCAGTGGATGCTCCGGAGGATTCATCATCTGAGGATGAGCCCCAAATTCGTCCGCTGCCAAAATTAGGCAATTGTCTCCTCAAAACGCCCAATTCGAGCGGAAAGCGTAACCCTGTGGACATCGAAAGATTGAAGCGTATGCAGAAGTTGTACAAGGAGAGATCTCTGGCCAATCGCGCCAAAACTACTGGAGCTGTAAGCAACCTCGAAACGATTCAATCATCAGTGGCATCACCGTCTGCTCATGCTTACAGTGAGAACGAGTTTTCCTGGATGAGTGATACGATACTTCCAGATCAGCCTGCGATAGACTTTCGATCACTTAAGCAAAGCTACAAGGCGAAGCTGAAGTCACGCAAGAACACGTTAGAAGATGACATCGCGTTCAAGAAGGCCCGGATGAAGGAGAACAACCGTCTCAGGATACTTGCGCTAGAGACTGCTGAGAGTGGGTCTTCGGAAGAGGAAGCAGAAGAGAGTGACGACGGCCTTTTCGTCTCTGAAGGCCGTCCCAGATCGTCCGCAAAGCCACGTTTCTCGGTACCTGTGGATGAAGATGATGACGAAGACCATGTCCTGGCTGCGATGCTTACTGGCAAGCCAGCTCCAAAGAAATCAAAGGCCGATGACCCAAGCAGCAAACCAGAGCTTTCGACGAGGAGACATCGTGCAAAAGATCGTGAGAGGGAAGAACGGAGCAATATGATGGCGGGCATTGAAGCAGTAATATTACGGGATCAGAAGCGGGCGGTCGAAGCGGCTGTGAAGGAGGCTGAAGCTCAAGAAGCGGCGGGAGGCGTGAAGAGACCGCACAAGAGGAAGCAGCCCAAGCCAGTCGACAATTCGGCTAAGCGTACAAAGACTGGTCGGATGAACAATATTGGCAGTCTGATAAACAGCAACATCTACGAAGACTCCAACGCCAACCTCGATAAGCCGGCTCTGCCACATGTCGTCGACAAGAAGAAGAATGATTTTATGACATCTTTGATCGCAAATATCCCTCTCGCAGATCAGAAGCAAGCCAAATCGGATAAGATTGATATTGTGAGAGCCACCAGGATCCTTGGTAGTTATAAGGTCGTTCCAGATGGCCATGGCCATTGGGCATTCAAAGGAATGAAGTCGTCACTGTTTCACTACCAAGTACAAGGGGCAGCATACATGAAAACGAGAGAGATTGGGGACCAGGCACCATATGGCGGCATCTTGGTAAGTGACTGTTCCGTTCAAGCACTCCCAACCTAGCAGACTTTAGACTGACTTAGATATTGGATAGGCTGATGAAATGGGTCTTGGAAAAACAGGTATGTTCTACCATATCATGCTATACTTGTATGCATACCTAACACATCATTAGTCCAGGTGATAGCTACCATGATCGCCAATCCTCAGCTTGATCCGAACTTACCGAGGTGTACATTGGTCGTTTGCTCGCCAGCCTTGATGGGACAATGTAAGTTTTGTTCGAAAAGGAATCTCTATTAGCGTTTACAAAGGTCTAGGGGAGAAGGAACTTGAACTTCACGCCGAAGGGAAGACATTCGGTAGGGTTGTTCGACATCATGGCAATCACAAGTATTCTGGCAAGGGCGCAGCAGAGGAGATGGAGAGAGCAAGTGTCATGTAAGCGATCATACCCACGCAGCGGCTCAAACTAACACTTACAGCCTCACAACATATGGCGAAGTAGATCATTAACTTTCACGAGGCCTCAAAGTCTACTGACCGGTCTACAGGTGGTCAGATCGTATCCAAGCTGTCACCTACCCAAGGAGCTCGAAACCTCTGCAGAGAAAGAAGAATGGTGGCTTAAGCACTGGAGCGAAAATCGGGATCTGTTGCATAAAGCTCTTTTCTACCGAGTTGGTAAGTCTGCACTCCGCCAAGAGCGTAGCGTTGCTTATCATGCTAACTTCGATGCTAGTGCTCGATGGTTAGTGTTTTGCGCATTGCGATCCGCTTTTCATGCTGAAAATCGTTGCAGAAGCGCAGGTGATCAAGAACCACACTTCGCAAACTTCCATTGCTTGTCGAGCTTTGATGGCAAAGCATCGCTGGGCTATTTCAGGAACTCCGGTATGTCTTATGGACTCCTTCCTCTCCTCTGATACATAACACACTGTTTGCACAAAATGTTAATCCGAGGAATTCTACTAGATCCAAAACAGACTCGACGAGCTTTTCCCATACTTCAAATTCTTGCGCGTGAAGCACACAGGCAGTATTGGCGTGTTCCGTCAGAACTTCTGTCTCAAGGGCAGCGATGTCTGCAACAAGCGCCTGCACAGCATGCTAGATGGGTTGATGGTGCGGAGGTGTCATCAAGATAGTGTCTTGGGAGCACCTCTGATCAAATTGCCCAAAAATACACAAGAGACCATCCGATTGAAGTTCAATAAGGTCGAACGGGCTATCTACGAGCTTGTTAGACGGAGGTGTATCAATTATATCAATGCTGTTGCGAAAGATGGCACTCTCGAAGAGAAAACGAAAGCAGTCATCGTCATGTTCCAACGCTTACGCCAGATGGTATCACACATCTTCATGGTTCAGGAGGTCATCGAAAAAGAGGCGGAACATGAGAAGCGACCATTCAGCGTTGATGCCATGTGGAACGATATCATCACAGAGGATCCTAACTTCACAAGCTCTGAGGAACGCATGATGCTGGGTCTTAAAAGGATGATTACTGAGAA
>JAABUW010003455.1_pt1 | contig 22531 bp, 2 predicted proteins | sample 5560081 | NCBI WGS metagenome assembly JAABUW01 (sample SAMN10711882, study PRJNA513363) | rock metagenome | isolation source: Antarctica rocks | place: Antarctica: Victoria Land, Knobhead sud
TTCTCTGCACCTTCTTCTTCGTTCTGACAATGACAGCATGCCGTATATCGCCACGCTTGACTTTGTTCTGAGCTGCTGCTCCTCCGGCGCCTCCCAATGTTTCCCCAAGGCCGCGTGCCTTCTGGACGACGACTATGATTTTGTCACCTTGATCATCATCAGCATAAGCAATACAACAATCGGATTTAGAGGCCTTACCGACTTTGCCATGGCGTTTCATCCGAAGATTAGCGATGCATTCAACGACGGTGGCTCCGGAATTGTCGATACAGTTGAGAATTGTCTGGGGGGTAGGCGTTAGCTTTGAGTAGAGAAGGTGTCTTCTCATACATCAATCCGTACCTTCAGTTGTATCATCGTGGTAGCATGATAGAAAATGGTCCCCAAGCAGATTTGTTGCCTCAGTGCTCAGACCTCCTTTGCAGAATTATGTTTTGTCTCCGACAAGTCCTAACCCTAGACTAAACCCTAGACTAAACCCTAACTATTTATAAACAACGCTACAAGATATAATGCAGTAGCTTCGAGCAATCGACGGGCACTATAATATATAGTGTAAACTATCTATAAACAATAAGTGTCGATATTAAAATATAATTTTGCTAGAAGATTTGAAAACAATATACAATATTTAAAATAGAAATCGATTACAATAGTAAATAAGTCTTATTTGAGCAAAAATATATAACGACATTTGTAAATACATTTAAGAGTAGCTTTATAACTCGCGTAAGATAAAATGTTATAACTAGAATAATTGTATTTGCAAATACTATATGCGCGTTAATTATATATATTGTATTAATAGTTGTTTACATTTTGTTAATATTTGTTAATTAAAAAGTACTAAAGATTGCGAGATTGTTTTACTATAGAATATTACAAGTTGCGAGACTATTTTATTGTAAAGTATTACAAGTTGCAAGATTATTTTATTGTAAAATATTTAAATACAAATTAAAGTTGCGCAAGCGCAACTTTAACTTTAAAAACAATTTTAAAAAAAGCAATAATTTTGTTTGATTTGTTAACAAGCTCTCTTTTTAGTATTTGATTTTTCGAGAGATTGTAATATATATATACTATTTAATTAATTTTAATATAAAGAAATTGTAAATAAAAACTAGATTAAAATATCTAGCAATAAAATTTTTTCTTTTAGCAATTGTTTGACGCAAAATATTGTTAGATAGTATATAGCTAGAAATTACAACATTTTAGTTTATTAAGTTAAAAATAATAATAAAGATTGTAGCAAAATTTTATTGTTAATACAATTCTAAAATATAATCTTAAGATTTTAAATTTAATTGTAAATTGTTTTTTTCTTAATATATTATTTTACTTTATAAGTATTAATATCAACAATTAATTATTAATATATCGACAATAAACACAAATTAAGATAATCTACTTAGCGAAATCTTTTATAGTATTGATAGTTTATATTATATTTAACAAATTATTTTAGACTAGATAAAACAAAAGAGCAAAAAGAAAAATTAATAATTTTTTTTTTAGCAGTTTTGTGTTACGCTAGTACTTTCTTCGAAGATATTAGAATAGGATTGTACTATTAAAGAGATTTGTAAATGTCTTTAGACAATGTAAGCAATTACTTGATAACAAGAGTTGCAATTATAGATAGTTTTTATATTTAATAAATTTTAAAAGAGATTTAATAAACTAAAGTAACAATAAGTAAAAATCTATAATAAGTTGAACACAATTTATAAGAGAGTCGCGTTCGAAAGCTATATATCTTTTCTATTATTAAAGATTTAAGATGTTTAAAATAGTTAAGATTTTAATTATTTTAATTACTTTAATTAGAATTTAAGATATTTAAAAATTAAGCTATCTTAATTACTTTAATCTTGTTAACAAATCTTTTCTTTTTAATTATTTTGTAAAGAGCAATGCGCAACAACTAGTATATATTAGTATACAACTTGTAATATTATCTTTTCTCTTTAAGAGTTTTTGTCTCGAAACTATTTATTTTTTCTTTATTATATTAACAAAGCTAATTATTGAACAACATCGCAATTCGATTGTCGATTGTTGCTATAAATACGCTTCTATTTTAATGTGTTCTTGTCGAGCTTGTGTATTATTTAACGTATTCTATCGAATAAATAGAAAATATCTTAAGTATAAGAAATGTTATTGAAAGAATCGAAAATATAACTTGATTTTTAACTATCAAAAAATAAATAAGATTATAAAGAAGACTAAAAAACTAGATAATAAAATAATAAAATTGCCTCTAAAAATTGCGCATAAGACAAAACAAAAAAAATATTAGTTTTGTTGTTTAAAAAATATAAGTAATATCGAGTTAAAAAATATCTTAAAAATCGAGAAAAACAAAAAAGAGATCGAAAATATTAAGAAAATATTCGAAATTCTATTTGATACAAGTATCGATTTGTTTTTATTTGCTTTTTTGTTTTCTAATACTTTGTCTTCTCTTATAAGTAATTTTGTTGTTAACAAAATTGTTGCAACTTGTTAGAGCAATTCTTTAGATTCTTAAGTAACTTCTATATATTCTTAGAGATAAAATATTCTTTTTATTTAATAAAATATTTTTAATTTTTTTGTTGTAGAATTTTCTCAACTTCAAATTGTTTCTCTTTTTGCGAATAGAAATAAAAAATATTCTATAAAAATATAGTTAAATTTGCTAATTTTAACAATAAAATATAAAATACTAAAAATACTTTAACGTTTTTAAGTAAGTCGAGTTTGTAATTAATTAATCTTTTAACTTGTTTAACAAGAAACAATCTAACTTTAATATAATTTAATTTCTTGCTTAATTTTCTTGTTCTAAGATTTTTTGTAAGAAAATATATTTTATTTTTTTTCTTTAGTTAAGATATTGTTTTTTGTTTCTTATTTTAATATTTGATCGACTTTTTTTATATTTTCGAAATATTGTTGTATATCTTTTTTAGTATCTTTACTTGTTCGATAGCTAATTGTATTAATAGATACTTTTGCTCTTTTTTAAAAAGATTTAATTTCTTGCTATAGTTGACGAAAAATAAAGTTATCTTAGTAATATTTAAAATCTTTGCATTAAGTGCTAGTTGTATTATAGATAAAAGTAATATCTAATTGCTATAAATATTGTTAATATAATATCTTAAATATTGCTTAAAACTTTAATTCGTTCTTTCTATCTAATTATTTGTAATTAAGTAGTAGATAATAGATATTTAAAGTCTTGTATCTAATATTGAGAGAAATATCTTTTAATAGTTAGACATAAAGAGTTTGTCTTTGTTATTAATTAGTCTCTTAGATATATTGTAATATTATATAAGTTAATTTAATATAATATATTTTAGTTGTTTTGCGATAAACTTCTCTTTGTATACAATAATATATAAGTATTTGATAAATTTATTAATTATTATTAGTATCGAATTATATTTGTTTTCAATTGTTGGATTTGTCGACTTAAGCAACTTAATAATAAAGTTTATTGTAATTTTATCTTATAACAATTTAGATAGTTTCTAATATTAAATTTCGTTATAGCTCGTATATATATTATGTTTGTTTTGCTAATAGTTAAGATATTGTTTAATATATATTTTGATAGCTTGTTTTATCTATAAAAACTAACAATACTAATATAAAAGTTAAAAAGTTTTTGTTACTTTTAGATATTTTTGCAATAATTTGTTATAATATTTTTTTATATATTTGTCGATTTTATTGATAGATATCTGAAGTTTTTCTTTTTTTATTAAAAACTCTTTTGTATTATCTTGAAGTATTTGTAGTATAATATTTAATTTGTGTTTGTTTGTTAATAGTAATTTGTTTTTATTAATTTTAAGTATATTGTAATTAAACAATTTCTTTGTTTTTATATAATTATTTTGTTTGCTAAGTGCGTTTGCTTTGTTATTATCTTTATTTAAAATATATTGTATTTAGATTGATCGTTGGGTCGGATTTCGATTCCAACTTTAGGAACCGACCCGATCCGACAATTCCAATTCTAGGAATCGACCCAAAACCCAAGTCGATTTCTATTATTTTGGAATCGACTCGACTCGACTCGACTCGATTTTCGATTCCAATATTAGAAATCGAATCGAATTGTCAAGAAATCGAAAATTACGTTATTATGTCAAGAATTACTAATTTTAGAATTTTTTTTATTAATAAAATAGAATATTTGCATCTATAGATCCTATAGATCTTATAGATGCAATTTATTAATAAAATGCATTATTTGCATCTATAGACTCTATAGATCTTATAGATGCAATTTATTAATAAAATGTATTATTTGTATCTATAGACTCTATAGAATCTATAGGTGCGATTTAATTATTTTCTTTTTAAAGAGTAGAAATGCATTACTATAATACATTACCTTATTATAATTTAGATAATTAAATATTATAAAATATATATTGACTATATATTGACTATATATTGACTATTAATAATTATAATATAATTATTTAAATAGTCTTGGCGATTCGGGTCGGTTTTTCGAATTAAATTTCGATTTTAATTCTAGAAATCGATTCGACTCGACTCGGTTTTCGATTCCAATTTTAGAAATCGACTTGTCAAGACTTTCGAGTTGAGTTGATTCAAATTGTCAAGATTCGGGTCGATTAATCGACTCGAACTCGATTAATCGACTCGACGCAATTAGTCTAATTGTATTTTAAACTTGTATTGTTTTAATCTCTCTAATTATTATATTTGTTTTTTGTTTAGTTGTTTAGTAGTAGTAAAATGTACAAGATTTTTGTAATCTATAAGAATTGTAAGTTTTGATAATTTTTTTGTATATATTTTTTATAATTTTAAAAAGACTATTATAGCGAGTAGTTTTTTATTGTAAATATTATAGTTCTATTTAACTAGCAAAAGTTTTTTCGAAAAATATATTATTAGATATTATATATTTTTATATTTCTAATTGAAGTATATATTGATAACTAGATTTAATATATCGATTTTAATTTTGTTTAACAATTGCAAATTGTATATTTTTAATATTAGTTTCTTTAAGTATTTTAGTTTAAGATTTTAGAATAATTTTTTTTTGCGAGTTTCTATATTTATAATATATTTTTCTTTGTAAAATTTGTTAATAATATTGCGTTTACTAAGTAGTTTTTAATAAACTTTTTGTTGTAATTTATAAAATTTAAAAAGAATTGTACTTTTTTAATATTTGTTAATAATTTTTATTTTTTAATTGCTTGTAACTTCTTAGAATTTATATATATTTTATATTGTTTAACAACAAATTTAAAAAAGTTAACTTTCTTTTAATAGAATTTGTATTTTTTTGACTTAAAATATAAGTTTTTTATATTTAGATATTTTAATACTTTAAAAATATAATTAATATATTTTTTTAAGATTTTTGAGTAAATTATAATATTGTTCAAGTATGTTATAACAAATTGATTTAAATATTGTTGTAGTATATTATTAATTATTTTTTGATATATTGTTAAGATATTTGTAAGTTCGAATAGTATTATTATATATTTGTATAATTTATATTATATGCGAAAAACTATCTTTTATTCTTTTTTTGTTTTTATTCTAATTTAGTTGTACACTTTTTGTAAATTTAGTTTAATAAAGTACTTTGCTTTAAATAGTCGATTCTAAAATTTGTTAATATTAAATAGTAAATATTAATTTTTAATTGTAATATTATTTAGCTTTTAATAATTAATATATAAATAAAGAATTTTATTTTTTTTTAATATAAAGAGAATCGAGTATTCTATCTATAATTGGAATTTTTTAATAAATTTTTTTTTTGTTTTTTGCTAGATATTTGCAAAGTACTTCGAGCTTTTTTTCGAATAAAATATATATAAGTTTAAATATAAATTGTTTGTTTAATTCAAATTTGATTTTGTAATTTTACAATTAATATTTAGAGAGAATTTTTGTTGTTTTCTTTTTTTAAAATAGATATTTTTAATTGTTGTATATTTGTAATACGTATCTTAGCGATTTCTTTACTATATTAGATAGTTTAAGATTTTTAAAAAATTTGTAATTTTTTTTATTTACTTTAACTTTGTAATTCAATTAATTTTTGTTAATATTTATCGAATCAAATTTTGTTAGATTGTTTTTTTGCAAAAATATAAGCTCGCTATTTGCGATCGATTTTCGATTTGTTCTTTTATCTATTATTGAACGTTATTAATATATAGATTAAATATAAATTACGTAATTATATTGCACAAATCTAAATACTTGTGTATTTTAGTTAACTTCTAGATTGTATTATTTTAATTAAAATATTTCTAGAACAATATTGTAAATAGTTATGTCTACTATATTAAAAATTAGTTTTTTGTAATATTGCTAAATAGCTATTAATAGTAACTTTGTTTCTTTATTTACTTTTTTATTTTTGTTAAATAATAGATTTTTATTTACAATTACTAGATTGTATATATTAGACTTCTTTTAAATAGAATATTCTTTTCTTTTAATAAAAACTTTAATTATAAAATTATTTGTTATACTAGAATCGACTATTGCGATAAGTTGTTATTTATTAATTTTAATTAATATAATAAAATATTATATATATATTGTTAAGTTTAATTGTTATTGTTAAACTAATATATTGCATTTCTTTAGTATATTCTTTATTAAGAAATTTAAACTTTTTTTTGTTCTAATATTGTAATTTTTGCTTTAAACGCTTGTTTGCGCTAAATTTTCTTTTTATACTAAATTAATAATTTTAACTTTCTAGAGAATTAGTTAACTTCTTCTTTGTCTTTTAAATAAGTTTAGTATAAGTTATTATAATATTTTGTTCAATTAAATATTGTATATTTCTTTGCTTTCTTTATTTTCTCTTAAAATAGACTTATATTGCTTAGTTGTTTTTCGATTTTATTGAATTTTTTTTTTTCGATAGTAGCGTTACTTTCTAGCGCTTTCTTGCACTTATTTACAATTTAATTTATTTCTCTTTTTCTTAATAAACTAGCTAAAGTATTAAGATGCTTTATAATATTATTTAGATATTTGTAAAAATTCTTCTAGTTGTATTTGTTGTCTAAATTTGTTGCTAAATAAAAATATAATATTTTTGATTATTTTGCTCTTATAGTTTTATTAAATATTTAATTAACTTTCTATATAGATACAAATATTTTATCTAATAATATTTTATCTAGAACTTTTTGTAATTAATTTAGATTTTCTACTAGATAGTAGTTGTTGTTTAATCTAATTTTAAAAATGTTTGTTTTTATATCGATTTGCTTTCTAATATTGTTTTAGCTATTAAATATCTCTCTTAATATAATATTGATTTGTTAACAATTTATTAAATTTTGTAATTAATAATCTTTTACAAAGTAATTCGATTTGTTATATAAATAGTATGTTTTCTAGAATTTGTTATTTTGCTTTTTTTTTAAATTTTTCTCTTTATATTGTTAAGTAGAATTCAATTTTATAGATACAAACTTACAATAATTGAAATTATTGTATTTTTGATTAAAACAAGATTCTCTCTACTAATATTCGATTATTAGTTTAAAAAAGATTTCTATTTTTTTTTAAATTAATTCTATTTTTTTTATAGCTCTTTTATATAGCTTGTTGTCGAAATCGATAATTACTTCAATAAAATTAAATATATTGTTAAGAATTCTTTTGTTATACATAATTTTGTTCTTTAGATTGTTCTTAAAATCTTGTCGAAATATTGTTATAAATACAATATTGTTTTATTTAATTAAATTAATATATTTTTGAAATCTAGTTGCGTAGTCTATTGCAAAAATTTGTTAAATTAAATACTAAACTATTTTTTTCGCAATTTGTTTTTTGTTAAATATTTCAAAAATTCTTTGAAACTTTTTTTTAAAATTATTGAAGTTTATAAATATTGTACGAAGATTTTTGCTATTGTTTTTCAAATATTTTTGTAAGTTTAACTTAAGTTAATACTAGATTCTCTTTTTAAGAAATATTGATACAAAAATTGTCTTTTAGTTTGCTAAAATAGAATAAAAGATAAAATAAATATCTATTTGCATAAATTAATTCTTTAGATTAATACAATCTCTATAATAGATATTAAGTTTGTTGATTCTAATTTTGTTGTCTTTTATAATCGATAGTCGACGTAATACTAATAAGCTAGTGCTTGAAATAGAGATACGTTAATCTAATATAGATATTCTTAAAATATTTAAAATATTATGCTAGTATTTTCTTCGAAAATATTAGAATAAAATTGTGCTATTAAAAAGATTTGTAGACATTTTTAAACAATATAAGCAATTACTTGATAACAAGAATTGCAACTATAGACAATTTCTATATTCAATAAATCTTGAAAGAGATTCGATAAACTAGAGTAACAATAAGTAAAAATCTATAATAAGTTAAACACGATTTATAAGAGAGTTGCATTCGAAAGCTATATATCTTTTCTATTATTAAGAGTTTAAGATATTTAAGATAATTAAAATCTTAATTATCTTAACTATCTTAATTAGAATTTAAGATATTTAAAAACTAAGCTATCTTAATTATCTTAATTTTTTCGACAAATCTTTTCTTTTTAATTATTTTGTAAAGAGTAATGCGCGACGACTAGTATATATTAGCACACGACTCGTAACATTTTGAACAAAACAAAAAACAAAATTAAAATTATTAACACTATTGTTAACAAAGTTCTTGATATTATTAGACAAAACAAATTATAACAAATAAAATCGAAATAAATATGCAAAAAAGATACAATAAAAGTAATTTAAACAAAAAATATAAAAGTTATTAAAATTATCTACGCGAAGCTTTGTAATAAAAAGACAAAAAAAATTAACAAAATTTGTGTTAGTTAAAAAGTAGATTTCGACAATCTTTAATTAAACAACAGCTTCGAATATTAAGTTAAATAGATAATTTTAATAACAATACAATTTTCTTTTATCAAAATTTATTTGTTTTTTGCTTAAGATATTATAATTCGCTTGCGATAGAAGAAAAGAAAACAAAATTTTACGCAAGATATTTTATTGTTCGATTAACAATTTATTGCGCAATTTATATTGTTAAAGCAAGAAATTAAGCTTTGTAACGCTTTAGTGTCTTTTGCAAATAAATTAAAAATATTCGAGATAATTTAGAAAGATTTAGCAATTATTGATTTTTTAAAGATATTAATAATTCTAGAAAAAAGAGTAAAATATAAGTTATTACAATTATTAAGAGTAGCAATTGTAGCAACAATAAATAGCGATAAGAAAACAAATAACAATAGTGCGTTTAACAATATATTTGTTGAGTTATCTATTTCTACTAAGTGTTCGAAAACAAAAGAAATCGAAAAAATAAGAGATTGCAGATATTATTCTATAGATATCGATTTTCTAAAACAAATTAGTTGTAAATCAAAAAATAAAATTAATATATATATCGAAAGTAAATATTTTTTTACAATTTATCTAATTATAAGATTAATGTCGACAAAGAACTTCTTGAACTTATATTATATCTATATTTGCAAAATTGCTAGATATATTAAACTAAAGTTTAACAATATTAGATATAAGATTATTTTGAAAAGATTAAAGATTTGCTAACTTAAACAACTAATTTTTGAAAATTTAAAAATTAACAATAAAATCTCTTTCTAATAATAAAAATAAGATTGATTGTTTATTTTAAAAGATTAGCTCGAGATCTTTATATATATATATATTAAATATTTTTTTCTCGAACAATTAATTATTAATATATATTAAATTGTAATTAACAAGATTTGCGACAATAAAGTTTAATTAAGATAGTTAATAAAAAACAATATTATTATAGAAAATATATTTAATTAATTCTAGAATAGAATATATTTCGAGAGACAAACTAAGATAAGAGTTAATAAATTTATAGTTAAGAAGTTTGCAATATATTAATACTATTAACAAAAACAAAATAACAAACTTAATTATAAATAGTTGCAAACAATATTTTATTTCTTAAGTTAGCAAATTATTTGTATAGATTTAGAATATTAAATATTAAATACTTATTTTTGATTCGATTGCAATTCTTGCTTAATATTGTATTCTTATTATATTAAGTTTGTTGTTAAAAAAAATAATACAAGCTTTTATTATATTAATATATATATATCTAGATACTTAAAAAACAAGTACAAAAATACAATTATTTAAAATTCGATTTTATTAGACAACAAGAGTAAGCAAATTTGTACAAAAATAGTATCGAGTTTTTATTAAGTAATTGAAAAGTAATAAAAAAATATTGTTATATATAAAAACAAGTTTAAAAATGCAAATATTGCGTTTATTTATAGTTTAGAGAAACTATAGAAATTAAAAGATACGCAAAAATACAACAACTTTATAAAAATATCTTTAAAAAGAAAAAATATATATATTACTAGATTTAAGATTTTGTATAAATTAATATCGAATAATATTTGCGTCTTTTAACAAACTATTTTTTTATAATATATTAATGTACAAAAGAATAGAGAAACTCTAAACAATACTAAATTTAATTAATAGAGCAATCTTGTTATTATATATGCAATTTAGATTGCACTCAAACTTATATTATTAAATTAATTGTATTAATATATTGTTCTACTATAGAAGTTTCTTGTATCAATCTAATTGTATATCGATTTTATTGTAAGTTAGATATTTGTTTGTTAAATATTTTAAGATAATTTTATTGTATAGATGTAAGCAAATTAACTTTTAAAAGCAAATTGAGTAAAAACAACGCAAATAATAGTATTGTATCGAATAGAGTTTTTGCAAAAGTTTAAGATTGTTTTCGAAAAAATAAAAAACGCAAAAATTGTTTACTATAGCAACAATAGTGTAAGGTGCAAGTGCGTCTGCTTCTTGCTAACACACTAAGATATAAAAGACGTGAGATATAATAGACTTGTATTACTATATTTCAACTATATAAGATAGATAGTAGTAGAACTAATTGTTGAAAAACAACAAGAAACAAGCTTTTTTTCTATCTAATACTTATTATAATGTGCGAGTCTATTTTTTGCTATCTAATTAGAAAGAAATGTTGTGCTATTTGAGACTTTTATAGATATTTGAAATTATATGCTCTATTATATTTTGAGACGTTAGTGTGTCGAAGACGCTATAATATTACAATTATCTTTTCTCTTAAAGCACTAATCTTTAATAATGTAAGAAGTTGTATCAATTTTATTAAGACAAAGATATCTAATAAGCGTTAATGCTACAAGAGCTTGTTAAAAATCTTTCTAAATCTTTTTAAAAATTAAGAGAAAAAGAGTCTTTTGTTTAATAGAAGTAAATTTATGCTTTAATTTAATACAATTTGTAAAACAATATAATAACGACAATAACAATTTATAATGCGTTATTGTTTTGTCGTTTGTTGTTGTTAGAATTCTAAATAAAGTTTAAAGTAAAGTTAATATTGCGCAAACGCTAGATAAACTATAAATATAGATATTGTTGTTTCTTTTTTTTTTTTTTTTTCTTTTTATATTTTTCTTAATTGTAGTTGCTTTATTGCTATAAATAAATTGTTACAAAGACAACAATACGTAAAGTTTATATATATAGTGCAAATCTTAAATTAATATATCTTTTGTTTTTTCTTTTTCTATTTTTTCAACTATATTTTTGGAGAAATTAAAAAAATAAAAGAATAAACAATTCTAATATCTTGTTGTCTACGATATTGATATGTTATAATCTATAATAATTTCTTGTACATAACTTGCGTAGACAAGCATATATACGTTTGCAAAAAGAGAAATATTTGTGTTTGTTGCAAGATTTTTTATTGCAAATTAAATTGCTGTATTGCAATAAGTTTTGTTTGCGTCTACAATACAACAATTGCTAATATTTATTAGTTTATTAAATATTTTCGAAATTGTATAAAAGAACTTGTTATTAATTATCGCAAGAAACTCGAGATAAAAAATATAATTTTCAAAATAATAGAACGCGTGCAAAAGAGTATAGTTTGCAAAATAAAGAGCTAACAACGCAATAAAGAATTTATTCTATTAATAGCAAATTAGACTTAATTTTATATTTGATAACTTAAACAAAATTTAACTCTTGCTTAAAAGCGTCAAATTAAGCTCGAACAAAAGTTTGCAAAAACAAAAATAATTTAAAATAAAATTTTTGCTAAAATACAACAATTGATCGATTTACTTTTTGAGAAAATATTAAAAATAAGTATTTTTGTTTGCTTTTCAACATCTTATTAATATATATTTAAAATTTAAAGCAAAACAAAAACAAAAACAAGAACAAATTGTTAATAAAAACAAAAAAAATAAAATTAAGACAAATTGTTTTTAAGTTTATTATCGATTTAAATTGAACAAATTTAAAAGATTTTTTTGCAAAATTTTACAATTCTAAAATTGAGTTTTTTTGTAACTTCGAGTTGTTAACAAAATTATTAAATAAAAATATAATAAATTTTTATTTTTATTTTGTTTGCGCTTTGTTTGCTTACATTTTTTTAAAAAATAAAGAATACAAAGATACGTATAGATAGCAAGAGCAAATCTATAACAAAAACAAAGAATATTGTGCGAAATAGATTTTCTACAATTTGTTTTTCTCAAAAGAATATAAGTACTTCGAATAACTTTAAAGACTTATTTATAATTAATTCTAAAAATTTTAACAACTTATTTTTAAATAAGTTCAAAAACTTTTTCTAGTTGTTTTAAAACAAATTTAATAAGATATTAAGAACTTGCTAAGTTATTATAATATATTGTCGACTAATTAACAATAATAAGATAGCTTTGTTTTCAAGCTATATTTTAAATATTTATATTAAGAGAGACAATCTTATTATTTCTAGTATTTTGTATAATAAAATAAAGAAATCTTTCTATATAACTTAATTATACAACAGTAATACAATAACAATTGCGCAATATTTTATCGAACAAGTTATTGTTAATATAATTGTTGTTGTCGTAATACGTATTGCGCTATCTTTTTTGCTTTTGTTTGTTATATATTTGTTTCTTAAAATTCTTTTGCAACTTATTGATATTATTTAGAGATTTTTTTTTTAACTATTAATTGTACTCTTTGTTTCAATTTATTTATTTAATTTTATATTATATTTGTCTCTTTAACTTAATTTTGTCTAGAATTTTTTCAATCTTTTATTAAATTTTGTTGTTAATAAGTTTTAAAACTTGCAATATTTGTTTTGTTTACTAATTGTTAACGCAATACAAATATAATTTCAAAAGTAAAATATAAAAAGTATTATAAATTCGATAGATATTAAGTAGAGTAAAATAATAAGTTTGCGTTTTAATTTTATTTTTAATTCTAAACAATTCGATATATTTGTACAATATCTTTTTGCTAAATTTCTTTTGTTTCAAATTTCTAGTTAAGAGCATAATTAATTCTTCTATAGCAAAGCTCTTTAATTTATATCTTTTATTGTAGTATTTTGTTTGCTACACAATAGCGTTTTTAAGATGTCTTGCTAGAATTTTTTTTAAATTATAAAGCTATTTTACGCGTTTTTGTGTTAATAGTATCTTTTTTTCAATAGAGTTGTTTTTAACTTTATAGTAAATCTCCAAGTAGTAATTGTATATTAAATAGAATAACAAAGCTTTAACTAAGATATAGTAGCTATTATTGTAGACAAATTCTACTATTAACAATAGATTTGCTTACTTTGTCTATTTAGTGTTAATATAAGTACGAAGATAGTATTCGAGAATTTAATTTTGTTGCTCGATTAAGTTATTTATCTAAGAATAAAAAACAATATTTAATTGTCTTTTAATTTATGCATAGAAATATATAGCAAATTAGAAGATACTAATAAAGATAGATTTTTTATTATTTACTATATTAGCTAGTGTTTCGAAGCGTAAAACAATTTTATTAAAAAATACTTTTACTAGTTCTACAATATTAATTCTAGTAATTACAAATATATATCTAGTTATTTTTGTACAATAATTAACTATTACAAAAATCGAGTTATATACAATTTTATAATACTTGTTCGACAACAAGTTTGTTACAAAATTTATAATAATTTTCTTCTATAATTTCTTTGCTACAAATAAAAATCGAAGTTTACTATACAATTTATAACAAGAAATTTTAATGCGTTAACAAATATTATATATTTTAATATACGCTTTTATCTACTTATTGCAAACGAGTTAAAAATATTTTTGCTAAAGTAAATTTAGAGTTTTCTCGATTTTAAAATATTTTGTTAAAGAGTTGTTATAATTTTTGCAATTTTTTTTTTTTTAATAATTGTATTTTTTAGAATATAGAGCAATTTATTATATCTAACAAGATTTTTCTAATTTAGAGTTTATATTTTTTGTTTGCAATAAAACAACTTCTTAATTTTAATTTGAATCTTTTCGACTTAAGTATCTTTAATCTAGAGATTCTTTATTAAAATTTTTATTAATTTTTGAGATTTTTTATACAATTTTTTTAATATATTTTTAATTACTTTTTTTAAAATAACAATCTATATATTAGCTAGTTAAAATAAAGATACTAGTTTTTTAAAAACTTTCTTTCTATTTTATAATTGCAAAATCTTCGTGTTATTAGTAAATACTTCTACTAATTATAATACAAAAGTTAAATTATTTAATATTTTTTGTTTGTTTTGCGTCAACAACTTTTTGTTAAATAATAGCGCTAGCTTATTTTAAAATATAAAAATCAAATTATTTAATATCTTTTGTTTGCTTTGCGTTAACAAATCTTTGTCAAACAACAATATTAATTTGTTTTGTAATATTAGTAGCAATTTTGTGTTTAACAACAAGATCTCTTTATAATTGAGATATCTTAATAATTTATTTGTCGAATTTTTCTTATTTAAACAATAGAAGATTTCAAAGTTATAAACAATTAATTTGAGCACTTAACAAACTTGTCTTAAGTTTAGTTTCTTTTAATTTATAAATCTTTTAAGATTATTATAGTTCGACTATATCTTAATAGAATAAGTATTGCTCTTTAGATAATATTTTTATTGTTTAAAAGCAATTACAATAATTAGCAATTTCTAATTATATATTTTATAATTTTGTTTCGTCGAAATTATTTTTTGTAATTAGAATGCTATTAAGCGTTAATTCTTATTGTTATCTTATTAACTTAAAATACTTGCAATTGCAAAGTTAAATATATTAGTCTCTACTTTAATTTTCTTGTCTAAATTGTAGTAACAAAGTAGTAAAGTCGACATAAAGATATTGCAAAGTTAATAAAATATTTGCTCTACTTTATTTGATCAAATAAAAGAGTTAAATTTCTTGTTATTTTTACTTTCTTTTAACAAATTAGTAAGAAAAACAACTTTTTTCAAATAATAATATATAAAGTGTCTATAAAAGTTTACGAAGTTCAAAAATATTTAAAGCTTGCAATAAGTTTTTGATTTAAATTATTTTTTAATTGTTTTAATTCTTTCTAGATTTATCTATATTCTTTTGAAAAATACAATAAAGCTTAGAAATTTAATTTTTGTAGTATTAAACTTACACTTTTTTAGATTAATATATAGCGAATACTTGCAAAAACATTTTAATATTTGTCTAATATAATATTAATGCTTTGCCAAATTATTGCTATATACAAATATGTTATTTATATAGATTACGCAAGTTATATTAATTAGTTTTTGCAATATTTTATTAATATAGATTTGAAAAGTTGCGAATGCGTTTGCTAGTTTAAATAGTATAATCTAATACTCGAAATATCTATAGCGCGTATAGAATGTTGTCTTCTACTTATTATTGCGTTTAATACAAATACAATAGTAGATATTCTTTAGATTTAAAACAATAAAGCGTTTTGCTTTGTATAGACGATTTAGCGTCTTTATAATTAGAAACAATAAATAACAATTTTTAATAATAATTGCATTTAAACTTCTATAGTCGATATATAAATATAATTTATTGTTCGATTTTAATACAAATAGAATAGAGATATTTGTAAACAAAACTAAATACTTAATTTAATTTTTTGCTAACGTATTATCGAAATATTGTTAAAGTATTGTTAGCTTATTTTATAAAAAATTATAAAAAAATATAAACAATAATTCTTTATTGTTTTAAAACTTAATAGCGTAATCTTTTCTTTTCAATTTTAATAAAATTTTAGCTAATTTATTATTACAAACATCTTTTAGATTTTGTAATTTTTTAAAAATCTTAAATTTTGCTAATTTTTTGTCTAATATCTTTGTAATATTAGCGCAAACAATTGTATAAACTATGCTATACTTAACAAAATCTAAAACAAATTGCTTAAGATTAACTATTTTTAAATTTTTATTTGCGATCTTGAATTGTTAACTTTGCGTTTTTGAATTAATTAATATATTTTGCTTGAACAATATTAACATATCTAATATTAGATTAAAATTTATATATTCTATTAAGTAAAATAAGATTGTGTATTTTTGATACTAATTCTATAAATTAATTAAATAATAAATTAACTTATAAGCGTTATAATAGAAACAATTGTTACTATTAAAAAAATTCGATATCGATAAGATAGCAAATATAAATTGCAATTTCTATTGTACTATATAGATATAATTAATAAGATTTATCTTAGCTTCTAAATTGATTAGATCTATAATTTGATGTTTATTTTTAAAAAATCGAATTTAATCTTTTACTAAAATCGAATCTATTGTTTTTATTTGTCTTTTTTGCTTTGTTTGCAAAATATTAGCAAAGCTTAATCTTTTTTTGTATCTATTGTAATAATAACAACAACAATAGACTTGTTTTATTTGTATTTATTAAAATATTTTGTTTTGTAATATCTCTTTTTATAGCATCTAAAGTATTCGACACTTTTTAAATAGTTTATGTTATTAATTTTGTAAACTTGCTTACGCAATATCGACAAATTCTTAAAAATATATAATTTCTTTCTTTTAATAGATTTGTCAATATTGTTTGAGCAACAATTTTAGTAAAATTTGTTTAAAAAGATATTAGAGCTTTTTGTAATTTGCTAATTTTCGAAGTTGTCTATATCTACTTTGCGAATACAATTTAGTATTTGTTTTTGTATAATAGCTATAGTTAAAAACTTATTGCGAGTGTTCGATATTGTATCGATATTTAAAATCTTTATTTTTAAATCTAACTTAAGCTTAGTTAAAAATATATAAATTTTATATTTTTTTAAAAGCAATAATAAGTAAGTCTTTAGCTTATTTAAATATCTCTTAAAAACAATTATCTTTTAATTTGATTTTTATCTAGCAATCTTTTATTTTTTGTAAACAAGAAGACAACAATTAGCAAAATTAACTATTAAATTTAATAGAAATTTTCTAAATTCTTCAAAAATCTTGTTTTTCAATTTAGTGCTATTGTTTGTTCTTAAATATTATTGCGTAGTAGTATTGTTTTTTAAAAATAATATACAATAAAGAATTTTGTTCTTATTTGTAATAAAGTACGTCGAAGATTGCATTATATTAATGTCAATTTTTCGAAATTAGATAATATATTTATTTACGCTTTGACTTTTATACAATTTTAGTTTCTTAAACTTCAAGAACTTAAACATTATTAATAGCAATACAATAGCGAGTTAAGAAACTTAAGAATTTGTTTGTTTAGCTACTATAGTCTAAGTCTACTAAGCATTTCGCAAATTTCGAATTTTTGCTATTAAAATTTCTATTTGTTAATATAAAGTTGAAGCTCTAATTGTAGCTAAGCTATTTTCTTTATTGTTGTTACGTTAACGTTAATTATCTTTGTTGACATTTTGTAAACAATTATTATCTCGAAAAGTATTAAAGTCTTTAAATTCTAATTTAATAATTAAATAATTATTGTAACTTAAACTATTATAATTTGATATAATACTATTATATTTCGAGTCTTTTTTTTCGAAAGATAAAACAATTAAAATTGTAAAATGCAAATGCGTTTGCTTCTTGCTAACGCACTAAAATATAAAAGACGTAAAATATAATAGACTTGTATTACTATATTTCAACTATATAGAGTAGATAATAGTAAAACTAATTGTTAAAAAACAACAAGAAACAAACTTTCTTTTTATTTAATACTCGTTATAACGTGCGAGTCTATTTCTCGCTATCTAATTAGAAAGAAATGTCGTACTATTCGAGACTTCTATAGGCACTCAAGATTACGTGCCTTGCTATACCCTGAGGCGCTAGCGCGTCGGGGGCGCTATAATATTACAAATAGATATTTTGTAAACTAGAAAAAAAGAATAGTTAAACGCAAAGTTGTTTAATAGAAATAAATTAACAATAATAATAGAGTTTAGCGCGTGCAATTAATTAAACAATAACAAGACTTATTAATCGAATAATAATAATTATATATTTATTTTTTTTACTTTAATTACATAATTTGAATATTTTTGATATATCTAAAATTAAAACTTAATACAAAAGTAGTATTAATTGCTATTTAATTTTATAAAAACTATATAATTACTAGTTGTATTTTATATATATCGAAAGAGAGAAACTTAAAATCTACTATTAGTACTTATTGTTAACAATTATTTATTTAAACTAAGATAAAAATGCAACAAAGTTAACAAAACAAAATTATACAAATACAATTTAGTTTCTTTTATTTATTTCTTCTTGCTTTTTAAATTAAATAAATTGTTACTAAAATTAATTTTTTTTTGTTATATTTTGTATTTGAATCGAATTTTTTTTTGTTATTTTTATTTATATTGTTTGTCGATTTAAATTCTTTATCTAGATCTCTCTTATTATAGTTGTTAATTTCTTTTTTATTTGTTTTACTTTTAGTTAATTGAGCAACAATTTTCTTCTATTTCTTCTTTATCTTAATTTAAGTTTTAATCAATTGTAAATTGTTCAATTTGCAAGCAAAAATATTGCAAAATCGAATCTTAAAAATAGAAGAGAAAATCTCTTTAACAATATTAATAGAGCAAATAATTTAATTGTTTGTCTTCGACTTTTCTTTTTTAAATTTGAAAATAATAATCGAATTACTTTGTTCAAATATATTTTTATTTAATTGTATAATTTCTTTTGTAGAGTTGCTAAAATAATTAATTGACAATTAAACAATAGTTTTAAGCGCTTTTCTTTAAAGTAGTTTGTTTTTACTAGTTACTTAATCTTTATACAAAAGATAAATATAATATAGATTCTTGTTATATTTTTTCTTTTCTATTAGATAGTAAATGTCTTTAGTTTAATTGTAGTAATATTTTGCTTAATCTTAATAAATAATATAACTTTTGCAATTCTTTTTGTCTATATAATAAAAGTTTTTCAAGATATAATTGAGCAATATATATATTGTTTTCGAGAAGTTGTTGCTATTAAAGTCGATAAATTATATTTTTTTTTGCATATTAATATCGAACAATTTAAGCGCAACGTTTATAAAATAATTATTAAGACAAACTTTAATCTAAAATATAGCACGCAATTTTTAATTTTTAAAAGTATTAATTTTTAATTCTATAACAAACTAGTATTTCTTAAATATTTTATATTTGTGTTTCGATATAATTTTTAACTTTTTGCACAAGTTTAATTTCTTAATATTAAATATATAATAGATTTCGATATATTACAGCTTCTTTAATTTAGAAGAATTACAATTCTCTTTAATACTAATATTGCGTTTGTTTTTTTTAATTTTCTTTAAAAGAATACTTAATTTTTCTTTAATTTTAACGCGTTTCTTTTTCTTTGTATTAAATAATTTTTTGAACAATTAATTTTTTTTAACTACTTTTTTTTTGCAATAGATTAGTGTATAAGTTTGTATATTTTCGATTTAATTTATACAAGTTTTACTTTTATATTAATATTATTATTTTTTATTAAAATTTTGCTATTTACAATCTCTTCTTTTTTATTTATTTTATTGTTAATATTTGTATATTTAGTTCTATTTTTAATTATATTGTTCTAATTAATATATAAGTTTTTGCTAGATAAGTTTATAATAGTAGTATTTAATCTTTTAATTAACAATATTGTTAAAAATAATAAAAATATTGTTATTTACGTTAATATTGTTTGCTATTCTTGCGCTAAAGATAGCAAGATTAAAAATTGAAAGCAAAAAACAAAAACAAAAGCAAAAGAAGCAATTAAATAGATAAAGAGAGAGACTATACTTAATTGTTGTTTGTAAAATAAATTAATTTATAGCTAAGTTTTAAATATTCGAAAATTGTATTAATAGAAATTAAGTATTACTTTGTTTATTTAATAGATAAATTAATATTAACGCGTTTATAAATCTTGCTCTATACTTTTGTTACAATATATAAGAGTTGAAAAATAAACAATTTGATATATTTAATTATAATCTAAATTTATAGCAAATTAAGCTAAGAAAAACAACAATTTTAGTAAATCGGGTTTTATTTAATATTTGTGTTATGTAAAGTTAAAGAGTTGTCTATAAATATTTAGTCGAACTTGATTTTCTAATAATTTTAACTTAATTTTAAATAATATTTTTTTCAACATTAAATAAAGATAGCATTAAATAAGCTAGAATATTCGAGTTTTTTTTTTCTCGATTGTGCAAAAATATATTAATATCTATCTATTTAATTCTATATATTATAGCTTATTATTATATAGATGCGATAACTTACAATACAATTAAATTTGATATATTATATAATCTTTTTCTTGTTGCGCATTATCGAACGTCAAAAGAAAGAAAAAAGTTTAATTGTTTTAATAGTTGTTAGCGATAATATTGTAGTTAAATTTAATATATTTGACAAAACTATTCTTGAGCAATTTATTGTTATAAATTGATTATCTTTTTTTGAAAACAACTCTTGCAAGTTGATTTCGAATTGAATTTTCAAGATCTTTAAAATAATTTGCTGCGTTCAAATTAAATTTTCAAAATCTTTAATATAGTTTGTTGCGTTCGAATTAAATCTTCAAGATTCTTAATATAATTTGTTGCGTTTAAATTGAATCTTTTAAATTTTTGACAAAAAAGACAAAATAGAAGTTAAGAGCAATAGAGTTTGCTTTGTCTTGCTAATTTATTCGATCGAAATAAATTAAAAAAAAAGTATTGTTTAAACAAATTTCGAATATTAATAACAATCGACAATATTAATAGATTAACAAATTATTAAGCAAAACTTAAAAATAAATAGCAAATACAAAGCTAATAATAGATAATATATTTTTAAATTCGAAAATAGTTAGTTGCAAACTCTTAAACGCGCTTAAAAGATACTAGATAAAGTTAATATTTGCGTTTTGTTATCGAAATATATTAATAGTGTTTTATATTAACAATATTGTAATTAAAATTATAGTATATAGATTAATTGCAAAAGATAATCGAGTTGTATATTATATATATATTGTCTTTTCGATACAAAGTATTTTAATATTGTTTATTTTAAATTATTAAGAAAGTTGTAGAAGCAATTATGCAAGTCGAGATATATTTATTTATAAATATACTAGCTTAATAACAATTAATCGCAAATATATATTAGTTATCGAAAGAATAGAGAAAATCTAAAAAAAAATTATATTCTTTCTTATAGCAAACAACAAATTATTGTTATTTCTATATTATTAAGAAAAAAAATAAAGAGCAAATAGCAATATAAAACAAAAAGAGTTGCAAAAATTCTTAAATATTTGACGCAAGCTTAGATCTTGCTTTACTTCTTTTTATAAATAATATATAAAATTGCGCTATATTTACTAGTGTTAACTCTTGTTTAATTAGTATGTTAATAGCTTATTAACTATAAAGTAATAAAACAATTTGCAACTAGAAAATACAAATTGCTTGCAATTGTTATTAACAATTCGAAATTATATATAATTGTGCAAATTTGTTTTTTAATACAACGCAATATTATATAAGATTTGCTTTCTCGATCTTAATACTTTTAGTAATTTTATATTTGTTGTTTAGAATAGAAATTTGAAATTTCGAATATTGTTAACTTAAATTAAAGATTGTAGATACTGCAAAAGTTAATAGCTTAAGTTAAAAAGTATATACTATAATATACAATTTCTATTTGTAATAAAAGATATCAATACTTAACAACAATTGTTTAATCGAAGCAAATTTAAGAGTAAACAAAGATTTGTTGCGTTATAATAAAAATATAAATTGTATATTAAGATTTAGTCTTCGAGATAAAAAAGCAAAAAACAAATATTTTTATACAATAGCGTAACAATTTTTCTAGTTGCAATATTATTACGCAACGTTGCTTAAATTTTATAGAGTATTTTCGAGATATCAAATTAAGCAAATTGTATTTACGATAAGTTTTGTATCTAAAAGTAAATTTAGCAACTAAAATATATTAATAGATTTAATCTCTAGTTTTTTATTTCGCAATTAATATTTGTATTT
>JAABUW010003456.1_pt1 | contig 22522 bp, 22 predicted proteins | sample 5560081 | NCBI WGS metagenome assembly JAABUW01 (sample SAMN10711882, study PRJNA513363) | rock metagenome | isolation source: Antarctica rocks | place: Antarctica: Victoria Land, Knobhead sud
CACCGATAGGATCAGCTCGGGATTCTCAAGTATCGTTCATCTTTGTTTCGAGCCTTGTGATACTGAGGCTACCTTAAGATGTCTCATGTATGGTAGGTGCGGTCTCATGATGTCCAAATCGCGCCATGTAGGTATAGATCTCTTTACTTAAAGCTAGTACGTGTCAAGAGTCGATCTAAGTACCCGCAGGTCTTTGTTATCTTTCACGTCCTGGCCAAATCGTGGACAAACTATTAGCTTCAAGAACGCTCGGGAGAATAGTCATGATCAATACGGGGGATTTCGATGTACTGTCTAGCCGACCGTTTGTTCCCACGCCAGCTTCGGCTGAGGTAGATAACTGGCTGAGTTCCTTTTTATAGTTACTGATCATGTGAATTGTGCTCTTCTTTGTTTTCAGTATTGTTTTATTTGGCGTGATGAGCATGACTAGATCCTTCTCAATGCGCCCCTGAGCTAGATATGGACAATTTCCCTTTTCGATGGTCGGCCAGATCTCGGTCAGCTGTAACGCCTCGGCGTCTTTACTGTTAGGGTGCATCACCGGTTCGATCAAAAGAGGCTTGAAATTTGCCATGACACGTAACAAGCGTGGCTTTAACCGCTGGATAGGAGCAGACACAGTTCTCCTGTCGACGGGATGGAAATTCTCTGCGTTAGGGAAAGTAAAGATATTGTCTACACGTCCTTGGTTTCTCCAATGGCCGGGTAAAGATGGATTCCGCGAGTAAGGCTCTTTGGTCAGGTACTCATGAAGCTCTGGATGGTATAGAATATACCTTGGGAAAGGTTTCGGCTGTCTTTGCACACAGGACGAGTTCGAAAAGCTAATCCTCGCTTGGACAAAGTTCGTATCTGGGGAACTAACTAACGATTATCGCTTCGATTGAGCCAAATCACTCGAAAATTTAGGTCCAGGACGCGATCTGATCATCTACGTTACAGGCTAGTGGACTGTCTGAGTAGGAGACGTATTGTAGCCTCCCTAACTGCGAAAGAAAGTCGAGATTTCTAAAAAGGTCTTCTAGCAGTGGTGGAGGTAAACAGTACCATTGGAAGCCCCGCAATTTTGCAGTCGATTGACAATGCTTGCGGTCAGGGGGCGTTGGCGGCGCCAAGACAGTGGTGATGTTCTAGGAAGTACCATAACCGAAAAGATAGAGGTAGCATTTATCCCATGTGCGCGTGTTCTGCCACCCCTGTAGGATGCTGTACTTGTGTGATGCTATGAGCGAAGTCATGATGACCCATTCTCCAATGATGCGACCATGAATCCCGGAGGAAGTGGTGATGGGAACTTGCGAGCTTGTGTAAATTGGTGAATCCTGTATATGATCGCTACCTGCGCTAACAAGATGTACACATTCTAAGGACAAAGATGGTGTATGAGGCATGGGCTGATGACCGCTCGGGGAAGTGAATGCTGCTCACCTAGCAGTGGGGCCAGCTTAAGATCGGGAGGAAAGTCATAAAGCGTGGAGAGTACTGTGACATCCTTCCAAACCTCTGTGGAGGATCCGTCAGAGTTTGTCAAAAACAAAAGGCAAGATCGAGTATGTTGCCGGCTGGTAGGTGCTGTGTCTGATTCCCGGGTTGCGGAGGCTTGGTCTGAGTGAAAGTGACCTTTAGATTGGGGCGAAATAGCCGTATACTATCAATGACATGTTTCGGCTCTGGAAATGGGATGGCGCACAGTAAATGGCCGCTATAGATCTTATTGGCCATTATTGAGTATTTGGGAAACCAAAAACGTCGGACCTGGGGCTTGGACTGTTGTAGGAAAGATGATAGAGAATACGGCATCGTGTCGGAGCTTGGCTTATAGTGATGGGCCTAGCGAGGCTGCAAGAATAACGAAGTGTTCAGACTGAAATTGTCAGACCACGGAAAACTAGAACCGACAAACATGAAGTGTTTTGCCATCAAATCTGCTTACAATGCATTCCGCTTTCGATTCTTCCACATACTCTTCTTTCTCTTATAATGCAGGCATGACTTCCTCTGTGAGTCGTTGGTAACTGTGCACTCTCTCAAGTACTGTCCAGCTGTAAAACCTTGGCATAGTGTTGGTATATGAGAGTCAGAAGAAGTATGTGCATTGCTTGAACTATGTTGAAATGCGAGATTATATGAAGGCATATTGATATGTAGGTTGTTGCTGTTAGAAGTCTATCTAGAAGAAGAAGGTAGATCGACTGACTCATACTAGAGATCGACCGACCATGCAAAATGTTCGAAGCTAAAAAATAAGCTAACGCCTGAGCTTAATACATAGATTTCATGGTCGAATGAACCTTCAAACCTATAACTACTTCATCATCAATACACAATCACTTCTTATCATTGATCAATCAATTATTAATCACTAATCAATGTGTTTTCAATCAAGAATGTAAAATATTAATCAAATTAACTTGAATTCTCATTTATATGAGATTAATCTAAATCATTGATTGATCATTGATTAATAATTTATTAATTATTAATTAATAATTGATCATTAAAATAAAAGACTTTCAAAGTCTGAACTTTCTTAACATTATGTAGTAAACTGTAGAAAAAGATTAATTAATGATTAATAATATATCATTCATTACTTAAGTCTCACTGTTAGTGATACTATTGCTTTCGCGCATGATTCAACGTAAAAGTTATCGCTTTTGTCAAGAACTTTAGATTTTTTTCTTGAATATAAAGTCGATTCATTAATTAAGTATACTAATTTTAGCAATCAAGTTCAATCAACTCAGCTCGATCTTGAATTGAGCTCGAGTTGAAGAGAATGAATCAACTGTTATTTTCAAGCTAATTTGTTACATCTGAAATTGACTATTAAGATCTTCATCATCTGACGCTTGCTTCTGAAACTTCTTTACAACAGCTGAATCTTCATCATTCTCTCTATCTTGTTCTTCAAGATAGATAGATTAAATATCTGATAATATGTTAAATGTTGCATGTGTAACGCGATAAATTTGATGAAGAATGACGTCGTTGTCTGCAGATACTTAATTCTTGATGAAACACTCATACAAATAGAATAAAGATATTTCTAGATGATTGAGATATCAATCACTAATTCTAATTTAAATGAGTGTTTATTTAGTGAAATTGAGCGTGCATGTATGAAAACTGAGTGTGCAAATATTGACTCTCATATTGAATCGAAATAACTAACAAGATATAAAACAAGAGTAAATCTCTTTAACGTAGCTGTAAATCGATGTGTTTGCATCTACTACTTTTGTCTCTATTACTTGTACATCATGCTTAGTCTCTTCTTTTAAATTTCACCATGAGTTCATTGTGCAGTGCAACTATGCTATCAAAAACATGAAACTCGTTCTTTCGCTTTCTCTCATTTGCTCAACTCAATCTGTCTTCTTCAGGTCAAGAATTCTGAAAAAGTCGCAAGTCAAACAAAAAGACTATTCTTGCAAGTAAAATTGACATTTCTGTGTACGTCAATGCTTTGCCTGCGCATTTTCAAGACTCAATGTCAAAAGAACAAAAGACAGATTGTGAAAGCAAAATGCTTTCTGTTGAAAATGATGAAAACAGAAAACGATACTGTTACTTCTGTGATTAGTAATCTTCGCATTGATTCAACGCTAGTGAATGAGTATTTACTCTTCGCTCACTTCTTTTCTTTCTTCTTCATCTGTATGCTCTACCTACTACATAGTTTAGTCAAATATATCTGTATGTTTATCTACTCTTGTGTTCTCATATATCAAGAGATTATGAGCTCAAGTTAGCTATTTCGCTACCGGAAAAATAACAAAGAGCAGAAGCATCGAACTCACTGTCATCAAAATCGACGAAATTTTCTCTTTCAACCAAATTTCTAGAACTACTTTCATACTTCAATCATCATACAACAATGAAAGGTTCAAAGATTTATCGAGTTTTTAAGCTAAAGAAAAGCGAGAACTATGAGTCATGAAAGAAGAATATAATCAATGTCTTAAAAGTCAAAGATCTTTGAATGATCATCTCAAGAAAGCTGAAGAAATTGACATCACTGTCATTCAACATCTCAATAGCAGATAAAAAGAAGTATATCACTGATGTTCAACATTGAGAAGATAGAAACGACAGAGTCAGTGATATAATTGACTTCAGCTGCGAAAAGAAACTCAGAATACATATATTCAAAGCAGACAACGTCACTAAAATGTGATCTATTCTGAAGACTCAATATGAACAGTTGAATTTGATCATTCTATTTCTGACAATCAAAGAACTGACTCAATCAAAGCAATTGAATTTCAAATTCATTCAGAATTATGCAGACTCGCTCAAGCAAGTCGCTATCAAGTGTGCAAACATCGAAAAAACAGTAGAATCATGAATGCTGAGCAATCTTTTTCTTCTAAATCTCAACGAAAGTCTAGAATTGTACATCTTCAATCTGATATAAAGTATCAAGATCAATAAATTTGAACTATTAATCAATGATATGACTATCACTTTAGTTGATCATGACAAATGATCAAATCAAGAGAAGAACTTCAGCTTCAAAAGTATGATAGTTTAGTTTGATGACAAAAAGTCGAAGTTTTTTCAAAAGAGATTGAAGAAATGCGCTCATTGCAAGCAAGAGAATCACAGCGAACAAAACTGCTGACATCTACATTCAAATCTTCGTTCAGATGAATGAAAGTCTTATCAGAATAGAAAGAATCTGATCAAAGAAAATGACTTTGAAACAAGCTTCAAAGTCAAAATAGTCAGAACAATGAAGATTGTTTGTTGAGCTGACAGTCACACAGATGTCTGATGAATAGACAGCGAAGCTGAGAATCATGTCTGCTATGATATAGACTTGTTTGATGAATAGTCATATTGAAAGATTATTGATAACAGCATTGTTACTGCAAATAATGAGACAGTATTCATCATTGAGAAAGATTCAATTATAATTGACGTTTTGCTGAATGATCAATCAATCAAAATTCAACTAATCAATGTTTATCACTGTTCAGAACTACACTATAATTTGATGTCAGTCAATCAGATGAAAGTTAAAGAATATACATGTAGTATAAAGAACAACAAATTTCGATTCATGAATTCAAAGAATGTCGTCATTCTCATTGACTTGAGAAACGATGCAAGAGCATATTTCGTGAATACATCAATCAACTTCTCAAATTCTCGATCAGTTACTCTGACAAGCAGAACAGAGTTAATCAAGACATCATGACATCAATGATATAAACAATTAACTCATCTGAATATGACAGACGTCAAACGTCTTGTCAACATGAGCATCGACATCGATGTGAATTCGACTGATAGTTTGAAAAACGAAGAATCTTCAGAATTGATATGTAAAATCTGTGTCATAGACAAGCAAAATAGAACGTCAAGTCGAAAATCTCACATCAGAGTCATCAAAGTAAATGAGTTAGTACATTCAAATCTCATTGATGATGATAAAATATTTAAGATCAATGAAGAATTCAGATATGTAGCTATTATGATTGATGACTACAGTCAATATACAATCATTTATCTACTGCAACGAAAATTCGATTTAAAAGACATACTTTGAAAATATCTGAAATTCATGAAGATTCAGAACACTTCAATTCAGCGACTACGTTCAAATAATGAAGATGAGTATGCTGATCATCAAATTATTGAATTACTTGAAGAGCATGAGATCAAATGAAAGTCAACAACATCATATAATTCAAGTCAAAATGAAGTTGCAAAGCAATGTTTTCACACTCTTTTTGAACGAACTCACGCTATACTGACTAGCGTCAATTTGTCGATATAACTATGAAATAAAGCAATAATGACTGTCATCTATCTGAAGAACAGAAGTTCTATCACTGCGTTGAACAATATAACTTTCTATGAGACATGACATGATAAAAAGTCTGATCTTAGCTATTTACATACGTTTGAATGCATAGTCTATCATCATGTGAAGAAAGCTCATTGAAAGCTCAATGATAAGAGCTTAAAATGTCAGTTCTTAAGCTACAAGAGAGTCAATCAGTTTCGCTTGTGAAACGAAAAGAATGTACTAATATCTAGTCACGTTCAATGAGACAAGATAGTCATCAAAGTCGAGAGATATGAAGATCTTTCAATACTAAGCTTCAATGATCAAATTGATGATTCATCTTTCTTGATAAAGATTACTGAAAATGCGAAGATCATAAAAATAGTCAATGATCATCAAACAAGAACATCAGTCACTTCACAGAAAGCTAGTAAAAGCAGATCATTAGAACTAGAATCAAGTGAGTCAAATAACTTAAACAATTCTGATGCTTCTGATGCTTCTGATGCTTTGAGCAAATATCTCAAATGAGTCATTGCTGAATCAGTTGATTACAGAGCACTAAATGATTTCTGAGTCAGAAATCATAATCAAGACTTTGTCAGTAAAGCAAATTAAGTTCAAATTGAATCAAATACTTCACAAACAGTGAAACATGCTAAAGCTAGTCTCGATTGAAATCAATGAAAGTTTGCATTCAGAAGTGAGTTCAATGCTCACATCAAAAATGACATCTTTACTTTGAAGACATTTTCATTGAATCAATGAATATTGTTGACGCGCTGAGTAACTATTATTAAGCGAGAACTCAAAGAAAAGATGATCAAATACAAAGCTAAATGAATGTGTAAGAAATTTCGTTAGAAGCAAAGAATTAACTATGACAAGATCTTTGCTTCAATGATCAAAGTCACGATCATCAAAATGCTTCTAACATTGATGATTAAATATGATTACAAAGTTGAACAAATGAACATCATCATCGCTTTTCTAGAAGCACATCTAAAGAAAGAGATCTGAATGCAGCAATCTTTAAGATTTGAGCAAAAAGAATCAAATGAAACCTTTTTAGTCTGTCATCTAAACAAGACTTTATATGAACTAAAACAGACGTCTTGAGAATGATATGCAACTCTGAAAGTTTATCTCATCTTCATTGACTATCAAAGAGTAGAAATTGATCATTCAATGTTCATTCATGATAATGAGATCATTATCGCTATTTATGTGAATAATTTACTCATTCTAGAATTGAACATATTTAATATTGAAGCATTGAAGCTGCAATTTGCAGAGCGCTTTCAAATGAAAGATTTTGACTCAATTAAGTGATATTTAGAAATGCACATAACTTGTGATAGAGCTGAATGAACTCTTTGAATTAATCAAAGCATTTATATCAAGTGAGTCATCAAGCTTCTGAGCATGAGCGATTGCAACTCAACTAAAACATCAATGCATCACAGATGTCAGCTCAAAAAAAACGTTTATTGAAAGTTCAAGAAGTGAGTTAAGTATCAAGCTATTTCTGAAGAAATAGAAAGTTATCAATCAATCATCAAAACATTGATGTGAGTAGTTTGTCAAACATGATCAGACATAGTTTATGCAGTGAGCAAATGCAGCAGATATTCAACGAATTCTACTCTCAATCATGATTTAGCTGTCAAACAAATCATTCATTATCTAGTTGAAACTGCTCAGCTGAAGCTTTGATATGAATCTTTCAAAGTAAAGAGAGTTGAAAGAGCTGAATTCTTTGAATATATCAATTCAGCTCATGCAAATTGCTTGAATTTTTGAAGATTCATCTTCGACTATATGTTTTTTCTATGAAATGAATCAATTAGTTGAAACTTCAAACATCAGCAATGCGTTAGCACGTCATCTGCTGAAGCTGAATATGTCAACAAATGTAATGCAGTCAAGAAATTGACCTTTCTGATTCAAGCATTGAAAGAGATGAAATATGATGATTCAAATATGAATTCAACTATCATTTTAGCTGATAATCAAGCGACTATAAAAATGAGTAGCAATCTCATCAATCACTTTCAAGTCAAGCACATTGATACGTTGTATCACTATGTTTGAAACAAGGTAGAAGAGAAAGCAATTAGATTGAAATACATACTCATTGATCAAATGATGATCGATGATCTCATCAAGTCTTTAAAGTCAGGCAAATTTCTGAGATTCAGATCAGTCATGAGACTAGCTTCAAGAAATGAAGCTACTCTCGTCAAGCATGATGTTGATGAGTAAAAGAGCATGAATATACAGTCAGTAGAAAGTCTGAATAGCTTCATATAAAGCTTCAATTTCTAAGAAAGAGTGTTGAAAATGATGAAAACAGAGAATGATACTGTTATTTCTGTGATTAGTAATCTTTGCATTGATTCAACGCTAGTGAATGAGTATTTACTCTTCGCTCACTTCTTTTCTTTCTTCTTCATCTGTATGCTTTATCTACTACATAGTTTAGTCAAATATATCTGTATGTTTATCTATTTTTATGTTCTTGTATATCAAGACTTTCTTTCAAGACAGCACTTTACAAATCTATGCATCAGTGAGCAGACTTGAAGATGAACACATTGAAATGAAAACACTCTTGATGATGAAGAGCATAAATTGAGATTCTCATCTTCATCTCTTCAGAAAAGAAATACTCATCGACATGAATATCTTCAAGTAGCGCTTGACGAGGCAAAATAACGTCAAGAGATGATGAAAGTTGCATTGATTTGTTAATACAGACGCGAAGATAATAACAGAAGTTCAAATGCTGTTCAATGCAAATATCTTCAACGTTGTTAAAAGCTGTGCAAACTTCAGCTTTTAAAAGCTTAAGTGTATTGAGATTGTGAAGACAGTAAAATATCATATTGATGATCATCACTTGCGAAGTATTGAACTCTTTATTATCAGTTACGATAGATAAATATTTAAACTAAGCAATCTTGTGAAAAGAGTATCATGTTACTTATCTGCAATGAGAAGCAATACTGCTTCAAAGATCAGCTCAGAAATGATGAAGTATTTGTTTGTTATCGAATCTTTGACCTTCAGCAATATTGAAATAATGTCTTTGTGTTCATCTTCATCATGCTTGCAAACAATACGTGCATTTGCCTGAGCTTTGATGATGATTAAAAATCGTTGTGTATTATTAACATATTTCTCTAGAATTGACAAATCAAATCTGAACTTCAGAATTCATGACATGTACTCAGTCTGAAACAGGTCTTGATCAGCGTAATTCTGACTATTACTTTCATTGAGAAATATGACTTACAATATGCAAAGCACGAATTTCAGTCACGAACGTCTGTAGAAAGTCTCGATTTTCGCTACTTTGCAGAAGATTCAAACTACATTCAAAGCAAAGATCATTGATAGTGTCAGATACAGCAAAACTAATTCATTCAAACATGTTCTTCAATCGACTTCATTCTTGAAGATTATTGTTGTCAATTAAATTGCTACACAAGATACAAGCGTTTTTCAACATATGATCTTACATATGTCTAATGACATTGAGTGAAAGCGCTTGTGATACAATGCATTTCTTGATGACATGAATCTCTCTGTTCGTTGTCGTGAAAACGTTTTTCACATTGAACGACGTATCAAAAACTTGATATCAATCGAATTTGCAAGCATTTGCGTTGAAGTCATATATTGCTTTCAATGTGATGTTGCTGCATATTGAAATTCAATTTGAGTTGTATTGCAAAATTTTGTCTGCGACAAGTTAACTCACACTTTATATGTCACAACGTAGATTAAAATCATATCGCTGATGAAGATTGTAAAAGTTCAAATGATAATCACTTTTGCATGCATGATACATCAAATATCAATCTGTCACTCTTTCGATTAAAAAGCTCAAATACTTGAAAAGAGAATGAAAGATCAATCTGTACACAATAATACTAAGAATTTAGTGATGATTCAGCTCAATGATGACTAGCATCTGAGACGAAGACTTATGTATAAAGAAATATCTGTAATGATCAAGATTATATCATGAAGCAGTGTCATTGATTTCTTGCTGTCAATGTTTTGCCTGTTAATCACTATTTCGCTCGTTATGCAGTTTCATGAAAGTTCTTGATGAGAATCTTTTCTTTCAAACAACATCAAGAACAAATGTTGATCATATTAAAGAATTGACGTGTTATCACAATGATATTTGACAGATAGAAAGTACAAATGAGAAAGAATGAAAATTATGTCGTCGAGAAGCAGACTTGCATATGAAGCGTGCAGATGATGAATAGTGAGCTGACATTGCATGATACAACATTTCATCACATGCATATTTCATATGATCTCAGATCTTTGTAATGTATACACATCATTTGCTCTAAATCAATCAATCGAGTATGTGAGCATTGACAATGCTGAGATTTATGAGTTTGATGATAAATCAACAGTTGTTGATGTTGAAAACAAGATACGTATGCACATATGTATATCTTGATGATTAGTTATTTTCACTTCGATCAAAGTCAACTTGACGCTAAAAGTATTTATTCTTTCTTTCACTTCTTTCTTTCTTCATATGCTTTATTTACTAAATAGTTCAGTCAATACATTTATATGTCTTTCTATTTTTATGTTCTTATATATCAAGAGTTGAAGAATGTCACGTTTATTTAATACGTCGATTTAAAGTGAGCTTTAAACACGTGAGAAATCTTGTCTTATATTGAGTTGCAGTATGTATTAACGTTGTAAGTGCATGAGAAAAGAAATTAATGTAACTGCGTGAATAAGAACAGAAAAAGAAAGATGAATTAATCAATGCATTCACAGTACTTTGAATGATCACAGTCTCAGACATGCAGTGAAGAGACTGAGTCTACTGTCAACATAAGTGATGTGATACATATTTAATGATAAACTCATAAGAAAGAAAAATCATCTTACATGATCATCTTGCTTTTCTCAACGTCAAAAAATCGTGGTGACATTTGCAGAAATGTTCAATGAGATATACATACATAGCATTATGCAAGTCAAGATTTCTGTAAATTTGATATTGAGCAGTCTGCAGTCTCACATTCTTCACTGCATATTCTTTTCTCACACGACATGATGTATGACAGCTTAAGATAATAACACTTTGTCTTAGAATGATGTATGAGAAAGCTTTAGATATAAAGATATATAGTCACAAAGCATGCTTTTCTGAAGAAATGAAAGAGTAATTGAATAGATATTATGAGATGTGTCAACTGTTGCATTATGTCAGCACATATTGCTGCTTTATGATAGCTCATGTTGATGCAGATGTTTTCTAAGCTTGAATCTCTGATAGTTTATGAAATTATCAATTACTATCAATCAAACAACTCACGAAACTCAGATGAACTGTGATCACAATGACTTTTTAAAAGAAAACTTCATCAGATTATTTTAAACAATCATTTGACTTTATAAAGAGATTCTTTCTGACTTTAGCGCACGAAAGCTTGACTCTGAAAAGAGAGCACTGATTCATTAACATCTTCACTCAATTCAAGATGAAAGCATCATTGAAGAACATTGAAGTCATTCTGAAACACGTCTGAAAGACGATGCAATATGATCATTCTCAGCTAGCTTGCGTTGCATGCAAAGAAATCAAAATTTACGAAGTATCAGACAACGTTGCTTTAAATGTTTGATTAAACGAAACGTTCATTATTGCATCAGCATCAGCAATAAAAAAGAAGTTGCTGACGTCATTTTGTTCATTTGCACTAGCAACGCTTTACTTTCTTTCTTATAAATTGAAGATCATCATACATAGCTTTCATTGACGCATTAATCTCGTTGAGACTCTCAATCTTCTGCAGAATTTGTTCAATGTTATAGTCAAGTCTCATCAGATTCAGTTTAATGTTAAAAAAAGAAATCTTTTGTCAAGCAGAGATGAAGTCATCAATTACAGCTTATTAGATGATTTGAAATCATCAACGCTGATCAAGAAGAGAGACAAAACTGCTACAGATTTTGTCATGAAACTCATTAACAATCTTTCATCAATCAAGCTCTCAACGCAAAATTTCAATCGAACGTCAAACAATACTCATCACTCAAAAATAGTTCTTGAATCTGATACAACATCTGCAATAGTATCTGCAAGCAAAAAGCGTGATCTCATCATCACAACAGCTTTGCATGCTGCTTTAATAGTTGCATTACAACAAGTAACTTTCGTCTCATTCTCATCATTCAGTAAATACACAATCTGAGAAATATTCAACATACGCTCGTTGCTCAAGACTTCGTTCAATGATTCAGCTATTCATTCAACAATCATGCACATTGTCAATCTGCTTTTAGCATTACATACTTTAACATACATTAATCTTACTCTTTAACTCAAGCAATTTTACAAGCAACGCTTATCTTTGTCAGAAGACAGTTACATTAAAGAAGAAATCATAGTTTCTTACATTAATCAGATGATAAACATAGCGAGTCAGTCGTTATTTGTAGATTTATCAACGTTAAGCGAGTCAGTGCTAAGTAGTATAGAAATCGTAGATGATTATCTCAAGCGCAATTACGACAACATCGAGATGAAGAATTTCTGAGTTGACGTGAAGATGATGACATTACAGATAGTATGTTATCTATGAACTTGACAAGATAAGATGACATTGAGTGCTTTGTATAATAAGACGTTTTATGACAAGAGATTCATTCAAAGATTCTTGAAATGAGTCATGAATGTACTTTTTACGAAGTTGACAATTCAGATAGCTTGATTGATCTTGTTAATTTGACTTTAATAAACTTACAACAATCATTTTCTTTCATTGCAAACGTTCTAATATGCTTTGAAGTCAAGTCATTTTTATAAACATTTATTGCATGAAAAGTTGAACATTTCACAATATTTGAAAAGTGAGTTACATATTTATCTGCATTTTGTATCTTTTTCGTAATCTGCAGAGAAATTGATTGATAATGTCTCACTCTCAATATCACATTTCAATCTGTTAATGTTAATGACAATGATGTTTTTAAATAATTGTAATATGTAATGAGAGAAAAAACTTTCATAAGTTGAGACTTTTGCAATCTTGTCTATTAGAAATTAAATCTTCTTAATTTCAGCAATGAGACTATTCTTTACATCAAATTAGTGTGAATTCTATAATTTTTCACTCATGTTTACTATCAATGTCACAGTCAAGATAGAAATGTCTTGCAAATGAGATTTTCAAAATGCTTATCTAGCATCATGATGTACATCTATAAATGAACGTTGAAGTTTAATTTGATAATTGAATTATGTTTGATTTCATGATGAGCTTTTCTAAGCTAAATTGACGAGAATCAGTGACTTCATTCTCATCACTCAATACTTGCAATCTACACTTTATTGACATTTCATGTTACGACTCTAGCTACACATCTACGTTGATAGCTATGTTGATGATTATCGTCGATCGCTCGTCATTAGACTATAAAGTTGTTTCAAGATCAACTTTATTCAGAGTTAGCTTATGTTCTTCTGAATCATATAAATAGTCGACTTTGCTCTTCTAAATACTTTTCTTTCTTAGCATTTATATACTCATTACATTATACTCATATGACTCGCTTTATGCTGATCTCTAACATTATATAAATGCTTCTTCATTACAGACGAAGTGAAATAATCTGCATCGATTTCTTTGAGTGCTTCTGCTAGTAGTTCTTCAACTCTCTATCGACTTTGATCTAGTGATTTGCATTCATGCAGCAGCACTCATCTTTCTTCACTCGTGCGCTGATCAGCGAGTATAAACAAATGATTGAAATCATTCAACTAGATCAAAGATCAGCGAATTAATCATTCATTCAGATTCGCAAGAAATTCTTCGAATTTGTTGAACAATCAAACGAGATCAGTCATAAAACTGCGTGAAGTCTCTATCTTGAGAAGCAAACTCTCAGTGAGTCTGCTTTAATGACATCGTCAATGCAATGATCTTCTCATTGCTCTATTTATCAGTGAATCGATTCGCCTACCAGTTCACATGCAACTAGTGAGTCTGCTTCAATGACACGTTCAATAGTGAGTCTGTTACAAGAACAGATAACGATTGATCTTGTCAACAGAGTCAGTCACTTGATAGTTAGTTTGCTTGAATGACACTTGAAGTGAGTCTGTTACAAAGACAGACAATAATTGATCTCTTGATTGAGTTGATCAACAAATGAAACAAGTTCTACTATGTAGTAGATCTGAATCAGAAGTGAGTCTGCTTCAATGACATGATCAATGCAATGATCTATCTACTCACATCGCTCTATCTATCAGTGAATCGATCTACCTCAAGTTTCTGTTCAACTAGTGAGTCTGCTTCAATGACATCGTCAATGCAATGACTTTCTCATCACTCTATCTATCAGTGAATCGATTCGTCTATCAGTTCACATGCAACTAGTGATTCTGCTTCAATGACATCTTTTGTCAATGCAATGATCTATTTACTCACATCATTCTATCTATCAGTGAATTGATCTGTTGACTCGTTCGCATGCAACTAGTGAGTCTGCTTCAATGATACTTCTACCTTGCATAGTGAGTCTGTTACAATAGACATTTCGATTCTACACAAGACTAAGAAAATACATTCATGTGAACATGAATCATTGAAGAGAAAGAGTAATGTTACGACTCTAGCTACGCATCTACGTTGATAGCTATGTTGATGACTATCGTCGATCGCTCGTCGCTAGACTATAAAGTTGTTTCAAGATCAACTTTATTCAAGGTTAGCTTATGTTTCTCTGAGTCATATAGATAGTCAACTCTGCTTTTCTAGATACTTTTCTTTCTTAGCATTTATATACTTGTTACATTACACTCATATGACTCGCTCTATGCTAATCTTTAACATTTCACAAGAGTGATGATTTGAAATATCTGCTATGTCATGTTCTATGTTGCATATTATGCATGATATCATAGATGTATGAAGATATCAAAGTCATTGCAAATACTACTGTATTTAGTCAAGATCAATGAAAATACATTAAGTTGATCAAGTGTTTGAGCATGAATCAATGCATGATGTGTGTGATACTTCATACAATGTGAAACAATATTAAAGAATCTGTTGAAGAAACAAAAGATTGACTAGCGACGTAGAGTGTTGTCAAAAAGTGCAGCTCAACTTACATGCATAAACGTGTCTTAGTCTTCTTAATCTTGCACGACTCGTTGAGTCAAACTATTCTCAGTCGTGCAACTCTACATATAGAGTGAGACGTGTGCACATGATACATTGCATTATGCAAAACTGTCATGTGATGAAGAACATATTCATTGTGACTGCTGCAATCACGTATGAATCTAGTCTTCTGCATAATCTATTAATGTTGCTTTAATTACTGTTGACTGCAAGCATACTTGCATAGTTGTTATCTTGAACTGAATTTCTTTAAAGAACTAGTATGCTACTATTGATTTTACTTGCGTGTTCAATTATAATATTTGATGCTGACACTTCATTCTCTTTTTTTCTATTGTTTATCTACCTCAGTAAAGCGCATAAAATGAACATAAATTCTATTTACATTAATGCTCTTTTGTACATAAACGTTGCACTTTCATATTTCACTCTTCAAAATCTCTTTTCATTGTCATTCTTCTTCATTGAGTTTTCAGCTGTCACTGATACCTTCAGTCGTGAGCAAATCTCATTGTCTCAGAATGTCAACTTCTTTTGTAACTTCAAGCTCAATCAACATGCAGCTATTCTCAACAGCGTTGCAGTCGTCTACTTCAATTCTGTCAAGACAAAGCATTACTACTTGACTTTAAATGCTATTGCAGACTTTGTGTATTTTTCAATGTTTCAGAAACTGCGTGTCAAAGCATGAATCATGTTTGCAACATGAAAGAAGCATCACGTCACTTGCAAGATCAAGACGTTTATCTCTGAGAGCAAATTCACTGAAAAGATGAAGGTTTTTTACATCATCGTGATTGAACAAAAGCTAATCAACATTGTCAAAGTCATGAATTTGAAGCTTATGCTTAACACAGCATGACAGTCAAGCAAGTCATCGTTGTACAAGAACTTGATAATGCTGCGCATGATAAAAACTCACTCATCAGAACTCATCACAGCAATTATTTCTCTGCATGACAGATGCAGCATGATGAGTTACTTCTTATTTATAGCTGTGACATTTATTATCATTTTGAGTTCAAATGAAATCGTGCTTTGCAGACAACTGCTGAAAAATGAAGAAGTAAAACAATGATTGAATCAAAGAATGTAAGTCAAGTGTCAGCGACTAATAATTGCAAGTGAAATTCTTGAGATGAGAGCGAGAAAGCTCAGCGAAGATAAATTCAGTCATTAAGTGAAGTTCTGAAATGAGAAGAGAAGCATGATGAGAACAATTAATTATGTTACGATTTTAGTCTTTGTTTAATCTTCGCCTGATTTCATTTTAATTGAGCTTAGTGAAAACTTGATCTAAAGATGATGTCATTGAAACTCTGCATCATATGTGTAAAGCATCAACTCAATCAAGTCTAGCATAAAGCTGAGAAACACATATATAAGAATTGAGTTTCTTTCTGTAGATACTTTTCTTTCTTAGCATTTATTTATTAGTTAAATGACACTCATATGACTCGCTTTATGCTGATCTCTAACAGTAAATAAATGCTCATCAACTACTCTGCTATTAATGTGTAAACAATACGAAATAATTTACTTCGTTTATTCAGAAAATTCGCAAGAAATTCTTTGAATTACTTTCATCAAAATACATCTTTAAATTTACTTAAATTTACTCAAATTTATCTATCTTTATCTTTAATTTCTTACAATGACACGCGACTCTGAATCAGTTGAGTCATGAACAACTCATCTGCTTAAAAGCATTGCTAGTCAACGAGTTTTTCTTATTTCTTTTGATGCTTCAATGAGATTTCAGAATGTTGCTATCTCATGAGACATCAACACAAGTCAATAACTTTGTCAATGAGCTATTGATCAGTCAGATGAGATCATCAAGATGCTGATTGAGCTAAAAGATCAATGAGACATGACTTTGAAACTCAATGAGCAGTGAATCATTGTTCAAGTTGAACATGACAAGAGATTGAATTAACTAAAGATCAAACAGATGATCATAGACATTTTAAAAGAGATAAACAAACGCTATTGAAAGAAAATGTTGAATCTTAAGAATAAACTCAAAGAAGTATTGCATTCAATGAATCAATCTCGATCTCGTCAGTCTACGAAATCTCTATCTCATTAATTTATCGAGAATCATACTTGACGTGAATCATTCACTTTATTCAATAATGATCATCACAAGTCTTTCAAGTTTTTGAACTCATCTGTATTCATCGACAAAGATGAATTAACATGAGATAGCTGAAGAATTAAGATGAACAACAAGCTTCAGACAAATGTTGATCACTTCAATAATGAGAATATCTGTATTGTTTATGTGATATCTAGATTAAAAGATGATGCTGCTGAGCACATCTTCGTTCAACGTCGACATGATGCTTTGCATTTATACACTTCAATCAACAAGTTATTTAAGCATCTGAAAGAAATATATGATGAACTGAATAGAAATCAAAAGTGTCATCATGAGTACAACGCTCTGAGACAAGCAGACAAGTCTTTTAATGTCTTTTACTTCAACTTTATGAAGTTATTCAGCTATCTCAATTATGATGATTGCACTTTGATGAACAATCTTCAGAATAAAATCAATAATTGCTTGCAAAACATTTTATCAATCTGTTCAAAGAATTTTACTTCGCTCACTTGCTTAAGAATCTTTCTTCAAGATGTGAATAATAAACAGCGAGTCAACTATCAGCTACGCAGTCAGCTTTGCACTGTCATCATCAAAGTCACTGTTGTATCTGATAAATGCATTGCTATCTCATTGTCAGTGACGACTTTGATAATCAATTATGTTAAGTCTACTCTCTCTTCTACTTCTGAGTCAGCAAGATCATTTATCATCTGCTATATCTGCAAGATTTTCAATCATTTGTTCAAGAATTATTCTCAGAACAAGATTAATACTTTTGCATCTCATGCATTCATCTTTCGTCTACATGAGATCATTATTTCGAAGAATAAGAAGAATGAGAAAATGTCTTCTTTCAAGAATAGCAAGACAAAAAACTAGAGACTTTCATCAAAGACATGATGAAAGACATGTTAATTTCTTCAACGACAAGCATGTCAAATGATTCTTTTGCTTCTGAATCTTTGACTATTGAATATGTACTATCTAGTAATGAAATTAGTTACTCATTAAAGTCATTGATTGACATCAAAGCTGCTGACTATTCATTCATTAATGAAGTGATTGTGCAGATTGTTTATGATCAGTTGCAAATTGAACTTCTGACTTTGATCAAGACAAAGTCAATACGAGAATTCAACAATTATTATGCAAAAAAGCTTATTACTCATGTCATTTATTTGAATCTGACTGTTCAGAATCATACAATTGAAATTGCTTCTATGTTGATCACTCAATTAGATCAACATCAAATGATTCTTGAAAAAACATGAATGAACAAGATTAATCTATCTCAAATGAGTAATGATACTCAGAGCTGAGTATCATTGTTTTTGAAGAGAAAATTAAGCGAGAACTTGAAAACAGAGAGCTCAATATCATTGTTTTCAGAGATTGAGTATCATTTAACTTTCTGAGTCGATTTTCTTCAAACTTTCAGGTCTTATTTCTTTCAGTCAGCTGTATTCATGAACATAATATTGAACTCAACGACATCAAACTGCATTTTTAGAAAAATGTTGAACATTGAGATTTTAAAGAGTTTTGCTAGCGCGAATCAGTTTAAACATCAAAACCATCAATTTTCCTCGCTTGAATTGATTTATGCGCGCTGACTATTTCACATACTTTGAAAGACATAATTGTAGCTCTGAGTCAGTCAAATTCAATGCTTCAAAAATAATTGAATAATGTCAAGGTTTGACCTAGTAAATGAGGTTGAAGAGGTTCAAAGCGCTGGTTGACCGATCGCTCATCTAGTAGTAATTCTTTCACGACTCGAATCAACATATGCGCATTGACTACCTGACATACTTTGAGTGACATGATTGTAGCTTTGAATTAGCTGAGTTCAATGCTTTCAAAATAATTGAAAAATATTGAGGTTTGATCTAGTAATCGAGGTTGAAGAGATTCATTGCGCTGAATGATCGCTCACCTAGTAGTAACCCTTTCTTCGCTTGAATCAACATATGCACATTGACTACTCAACATACTTTGAAAGACGTAATTGTAGCTCTGATTGAGCTGAATTCAATGCTTTAAAAATAATTAAAAAATATTGAGGTTTGACCTAGTAAATGAGATTGAGAATGTTGATGTCTCGAGATCTACCTGCTTTCATCTATGCTCAGCTCTAGAAGTAGTGATCAGCTCTATCGAAAGCATTCAGCTTTAGAAGCAGTGATCAGCTTTAACAGCAATGTAGTTGAAAAGTCTCTATCAATTTGAATTATCTTTTCCCAATGTGCTCATCAAGAAATATGATGAGAAAGCATCTATTAAATGATAGAAGTTTTCTCAATGCGCTCGTTGAAGAATATGATGAAGAAGCATCTACTAAATGATAGAGATTTTCTCAATGTTTCAAGAAATGACTTTGGCATCGATCACGATCAGAATCGATGTCAAGTCTTGAACATCAATAACTGAGAAAGCACTCACTAAATAGTAGAGATTTTCTCAATGACAATGCGCTCGTTGAAGAACACAATGAGAAAGCACATACAAAATAATAGAGAGTTTCTCAATGACAATGCGCTCGTCGAGAAACTCGATTCGATGAGAAAGCACATAGTAAATAATAGAGATGTTCTCAAGACGTTCGTCGAAGAATAGAATGAGAAAGCACATAGTAAATAATAGAGGTTTTCTCAATAACTCGATTCAATGAGAAAGCACTCATTAAATAATAGAGATTTTTTCAATGACAATGCGCTCATCGAGAAACACGATGAAAAAGCACATAGTAAATGATAGAGGTTTTCTCAGTGCGTTCATCGAGAAATAGAATGAGAAAGCACATAGTAAATGGTAGAAGTTTCTTCAGTAAGAGCGAATTGAGTTTGTAATCGTGTTTTCAAAGAAAATCGAGCTCGTCAGGAAATAGAATGAGAAAGCACATAGTAAATGATAGAAATTTTCTCAGTAAGAGCGAGTTGAGCTCGTAATCATGTTTTCAAAGAAAATCGATTTCGTCAGAAAATAGAATGAGAAAGCACATAGTAAATGATAGAGATTTTCTCAATGCATTTGTTCAAAAACATGATGAAAAAGCATTAATAAAAAGTCATAAATAGAAACATAAATAAAAACATGAAAAGAAACATGAAGATTAATTAATAAAAAATTATAAAAAGAAACAGAGAATAAAATAGAAAGATTAATATAAAGATTAATTGATAGAAAGTCATAAAAAGAAACATAAAAACATAAAAATTAATTGATAAAAAGTCATAAAGAAAAACATATTACATGAAGAAAAACATGAAAATTGATTAATGTAATCATAGAAAGTAATTGTAATTGTAATTCATACATTCTTGTGACATCGATTTAGACTTAACTCATGAGAAACTTTATGCTACTTATATTGAGTGAACAAAACTCTCTGAGAAAGAAAATCACTTGTCGTCTATACAACTGCTTCACGCAGTTGAAATAATGAGATTGACACTGTGTTATCAAGTAATGAATCTATAACTTCTATTCAGCATGTGATGCTTAAGTAAACTCTTAATGAGAGTGTCTGTGCTGTTTAATTATGATGCATCATCTTTGTTCTGCTCTTCATTAATGATATTCTATACAACGATGTTTCGATTCGATTCTCGATTCAAAGATGAAAGACGTTTTCTTTGCATTCATGATGCTCGTGATTGTAACATATGTAGAGCTGTGTTCTTTTACTCAATGATTGTCATTCATTGAGCAGAGAAATATGTGATGAAAGAGAGATGCACATGATGAGAAGATAAAGTGTGATTGTATTGAGTAATTCTTTTCTTCTCTTGATTTGACTTATGTCACGTAGACGTTGAATGAATTGTTAGTATAAACGTGCAATCGCAATCATTCAATGTTTGACTCTGATCAATGAAAGAGAATGCGTTCTGATCGTTCTCTTGAGCTCTCGATTTTTCATGTGAATAAATGAATGACTTGATGTCAAGTAAAGAAGATGAGTTCAAGCTCTTTCAGTATATCAGCGTGATCAACGAGTCACTACTTCTTTGAGCATTGTAATCACGTCTTTCAATACTTGAGATGATTATTCTACCTGATATCTTTTCATCAATTACTCAACGACATTGTTGATGTGATGAAGATGTTTTGATATCAACGCAGTTGATGAGTTGCAAATTCTTCAATCACTTGTAATCACAACTTGCAGACTCTTCATTTGAGTTGTTTTTTTCACTAGTAGTATCTTTTCATCTCTTACTGACATCGACATGTCATTAATCTTCTTCATAGATCGATTGTGACTGTTAGAAGAAGTGTTGTCGTGTGAGTGAAAACTCTGCATGATGACTTTTCTGATCACGCAATGTTCTAACATCGTTCAAACTGCGTCAAATTGAAATCTCTTGACTCTTTTAACTTCTATTCAAACACAGAATAAAATCAAAAGATTCATAATTGACATCATGTACAGATGAATCTCGTTGTCAGTCATCATAAAAAGTCATAAAAAGAAACATATTATAAAAAGAAAAACATGCATTGATTGTTTAATAATAAGTGTTAAAGAAAGATATAAAGAAAAACAAGAAAGAAAGTATTAAAATCAATTGATAAAAAGATATAAAAAGAAATACAAAGAAAAAAATGAAGAAATACATGAAGATTAATTAGTAAAATCATAGAAAGTCATAAAAAGAAACATAATACATAAAGAAAAATATAAAGATTGTTTAATAGAAAGTTATGAATGAAAAGATGAAGAAAAACATGAAGATTAAACAATAAAATCATAGAAAGTCGTAAAAAGAAACATATTACATTATTACATGAAGAAATACATAAAGATTAATTGATAGAATCATAGCAAGTCATAAAAAGCAACATATTATATGAAGAATAAAAAAAAAACATGAAAAAACATATGAAGATTAATTAATAGAAAGTTATAAAAGAGAATATAAAGAAAAACATAAAGATTAATTAATAAGTTCATAGAAAGTCATAAAAAGAAAGATAGTACAGAAAGAAAAACATAAAGAAAAAGATGAAGATTGAATGATTAATTAGTATAATCATAGAAAGTTTTAAAAAGAGATACATTATAAAGAAAAAATGTATTGATTGATTGATAATCAGTTGTAAAAAGAAATATAAAGAAAAAGATGAAAAAAAGTATTGAAATCAATTAATAAAAAGATATAAAATAAAAGATAAAGAAAAATCGAAAGAAAGATATAAAGATTAATTAATAGAATCATAGAAAGTTTAAAAAAGAAAAACATGAGAGAAAAGATTAAAATTAATTGATAAAAAGTTTTCATTAAAAAGCAGAAAAGTTTAGGGTTAGGGTTAGGGTTAGGGTTAGGGTTAGGGTTAGGGTTAGGGTTAGGGTTAGGGTTAGGGTTAGGGTTAGGGTTAGGGTTAGGGTTAGGGTTAGGGTTAGGGTTAGGGTTAGGG
>JAABUW010003457.1_pt1 | contig 22519 bp, 24 predicted proteins | sample 5560081 | NCBI WGS metagenome assembly JAABUW01 (sample SAMN10711882, study PRJNA513363) | rock metagenome | isolation source: Antarctica rocks | place: Antarctica: Victoria Land, Knobhead sud
ATCGTCTATCACTCTCAGATCAACGATCAAAGCGAAAGAGTCAATCAGAATGTCGAGCGATATTTTCGTTCTTTCTGTTCATATATGCAGAACGACTGATCTAAGTGACTATTCATGATCGAGTTTGTTGACAATAACGTCTTGTTCTCAGTCATCTTCTTGACTCTCTTCTTCATGAACAAGAACTTTCATTCTCATATGAGCTTTGACTCTGACATCATCGAGTATGAAAGCACTCGCGAACGACTGCAGATTGCTTGAGTCGAAGATATATTCAATCACATGAATAAGACACTGATCTTCGCTCGCGAAGCTCTGATCAAAACACGAAAACAAATGATGAATCAAGCTAAGAAGCATAGAAAGAAGATCAATTACAAGATCGAATCAAAGATGTTTCTGAACAGACGAAACATCATTACAGCGAGACTCTTCAAAAAATTGAATGACAAGATGCTCGATTCTTTTCAGATCATCAACTTCGTTGACTCATTCTATAAATTGAAACTATCTGAGACTATGCGTATACACGATGTATTTCATTCAGAGCTTCTTCGTCTCGTCGTCAATGATTCTCTGTCTGATCAGAAGAATGAATCTTCGAGATTAATAGTGATAAACGATAAAGACGAATGAAAAATCGATGATATACTGAACTTTTGACACTATAGAAGACGACTTCAATATTGAGTCAAATGAAAGAACTATGACAACGATCTCAACTGATATAACGCTGATGACGACGAATTTATGAACGCTCAAGAAATAGTTGATGACTTTCATATTAAATATTCAAGAAAAGCGCACTAAGAAACAACATTCAAGCAAACATGAATAGTCAAGAAAGAGAAGTAATGTCATGATTCTAGCCTTCGTCTATTCTTCAACTAGTCTTCGCCTGATTTCATTCTAATCGAGTCTAGCAAAAATCTGATCTAGAAGTGATGTCATTGAGTTTCTGCATCATATGTGTAAGACATCAACTCAATTGAATCTAGCACAGAGCTGAGAAACACACATATAAGAATTGAGTTCTTTTCTATAGTTACTTTTCTTTCTTAGCATTTATTTATTAGTTAAATGACATCTCTATGACTCGCTCTAGATCGATCTCTAACATACTCACTCATTTACTCACTCATTTACTCGCTCATTTACTCATCTATTTACTCGCTCATCTACTCTTCATTTTACTCATCTATTTACTCGCTCATTTACTCATCATTCTACTCGCTCATTTACTCTTCACTCTACTCACTCATTTACTCTTCATTCTACTCATCTAGCTACTCGCTCATTTACTCATCATTCTACTCGCTCATCTACTCTTCACTTTACTTGTCTAGCTACTCACTCATTTACTTATCACTTTACTTGCTCATTTACTCTTCACTCTACTCGCTCATCTACTCTTCACTCTACTCATCTAGCTACTCGCTCATTTACTCATCACTTTACTCGCTCATCTACTCTTCATTCTACTCATCTAGCTACTTGCTTATTTACTCATCACTTTACTCACTCATCTACTCTTCATTTTACTCGTCTATCTACTCGCTCATTTACTCATCACTTTACTTTCTATCAAACTCTTTATCAAATGCTTTATTAAACACTTTATCAAATGCGTCAATCAAGTGCACAAAACACGTCAAACAATGCTTCAAACAATGCTTTCTACTGAGCTTTTCACTGATTTTTCTACTGATCTTTCAATCGATCTTTCTATTGATCTTTCTACTAGTGAGCTTTCTACTGATCTTTTGATCAAGTCATTTAGTAAGCTTTCTACTGATCTTTTGATCAAGTCATTTAGTGAACTTTCTACTGATCTTTCAATCAATCTTTCTATCAATCTTTCTATTGATCTTTCTATCAATCTTTCTATTGACTTTTCTATCAATCTTTCTATCAATCTTTCTATCAATCTTTTTACTGAGTTATCTACTGAGCTATTAACTGAGTCTTTTATCAAACACTTTATTAAACATTTTACATGCTTCAAAATACACATCAATCGAGTGCATAATATGAATTAAACAATGCTTTCTACATGACTTTCTACATGACTTTCTATCAAGCACTTTTCATGACTCTTTATCAAGCATTCTTCATGTTTCTTTATCAAGCATCTTCACTGATCTTTCTACTGATCTTTTGATCAAGTCATTTAGTGAGCTTTCTACTGATTTTTCAACCGATTTTTCTATTAATCTTTCTACTAGTAAGCTTTCTACTGATCTTTTGATCAAGTCATTTACTGATCTTTTTACTACATGACTTTCTACATGACTTTCTTCATGACTCTCTACATGACTTTTCATCAAGCTTTGAATTGCTTCGTAATCAAGAATCAAATTTGTTTTCTATCAAGCTTCAAACACGACTTTATCAATCATTCTACATGACTTTCTATCTCTCTAGTTTACTCATTAACTTTCTCATTGACTTTCTCATTGACTTTCTTGACGCATATATTAAATAGCTATTATTTAGATAGTCAAATCAATCATTAATTATTCAACGTTGCAACTATATATCAATGTTATAAATGTTAAAATAGTCATGTTTATTGAATTAAATGATAAAGACGCATACTGCGCTCATGAAAATGCTAGAAATGCTAAAGATGTTGAGAATATTGACGCTTTTATGAATATGCATCAGCTAAAAGTGACGCAAATCTGAGACATGAGATTAAACAAATATTTGAAATATTGATCATTAAAAGCGCTAAAATCTGTCTCTGTCACTTTTTACAAATTGCAGATGTGAAATCATCAAGTGCTGCATCATTCATTCATAAAGATGATGAATCATTCGCTGAAATGATAATACTTCTTATGTTCTACAAAATCTGAAAGACTTGAAGTCTAGTTCTTAATGAAGAAACAGATCAACTCTATGAGTTAAATAAACAACAAGAAGACGAAATCAAAGAGTTGAAGACTAAACTTTAAGCTAAAGAAAACACTTCTTCTGATTTCATCTACTTTAAGCGTTCTAGATCTTAAAAAATATCTGATTCTTTGCTGTTTACTGATGAAAAAGATTCTATTTGAGAGAATTGATATGAAAAAATTCAGAATAAACTAGAGATCAACGTTGATTTCTTTTCTAATGAATGAGTCAAATTGAGCTATATACATTCTAGATTATTCAATGATGCAGCTGAGATCATTCAAGCTAAATGCAAACAAGACTGTGTCAATCTTTATAAAATCATCAACGATCTTTTGAAAAAGCTAGCTCAATTGTTCAATGATTCAAATAAGAAAGTCAACTTTCGTAAAAAATACTACAACTTGATTCAAGAATTCAAGAAATTCAATGAATTTTATACTCAGTTTCAACGTTTATTTTTCTATCTAGACTATCACAAAAAGCAACTGATCATTGATTTGAAAGACAAAATACATTCTCATCTTCAATTCATTTGAGTAAATCAACTAGTTCAATCTGATTTTCTAAAAGAAATTTATTTCTATCTGATTCATTTGAATAATGATCAACGAGTCATTCAAGAAATCAAGAACAAGATCAAATGCATCAATGATGTTTCTAAAACTATCTTTCATAAAGTGACTATTATCATTCAATCAGTTGATCACTTGAAGTCTGATCATCTAAAGTCACGTGACGCGATTTTAACTAACATCAAAGAAGCAGACATTTTAGTTGAAAGCTGTTTCATATATCATAAATCAGATCATAGCTTTAAAGAGTGTCTTGATCAATCTACTAAAATTAATGCAGTGAACAATGAATATGATTGCTTCAATTTCAATTTGAATTTCGATTTAAAAAACTAGTCATTTCTTCTAAAATCATTAAAGAGATAGAGATTATATCTTTGTGCAAACTAGACGAAATTCTATTGAAAGAGAATTACTTTGAAAAATTATTTCTAATTGATGCTCATTTCATCTTTCAAAAATGATCTTTCAGTCTTTGTTCTTTAATAGACAGTAATTCAGTCGTTTACACAATCATACATTTCAATCTAGTCAATAAAGTAAGTGAGAAACTGAAAATTCAATCTATATCACTGACAAAAGAGAAGCTAATAAGAGATTATGATGAGAAAATATTTAAAAAGATAATCACTCATAAAATTCTACTCAATCTCATCATTAAAAGTCATAAGAAATTGACTGTATCAATGTTAATAGTTAATATCAATCATCATAAAGTCATATTGAGTAAGCTTTGAATGAATAAAAACGAAATATTACTGAATATGTGAAACAACGTCATTGTTTTTTCGAATCAATTGAATACTTCTATTTCGATTTTTTCAATTTTCTTCAATTCAAAGCACTTAAGTTGATCATGATCATCTTTGTTCTTTTCAATCACTCAGACTAAGATTTTTATGATGCTTAAATGACTCATTTCAATCACTGCTCAGAAAGAGTCATTCTTGATTCAAAGCATAAACATCATCTCATTTAAAACATTGTTAAATAATTTAAAGAAGAACAAGATCAAAGTCTTTGCTTTATTTATGATGAACATTAATAGAAAAATCACGTATAATACTTGATGCAATTTGAACGTTTTAAACGTCTTTTTAATCAATGAAATGACTTAGAAATTGACTATGATGTCAAAGTCATGAACTTCTCTGTTGATTAGAAATGATTTCTGAATTTTCAATGATTTTCTGATGTTGTACTGCAGTATTTGTAGAAAAGATTATTTTATTATAAAGTTATTTGTAGCTGTTGTTGACTTTGCAAAGAGAAGACTCTTTGAATGCTCTCAGTCATTGAGAGTTTGTCTCATTTTCTGATTTATCGTTTCTGACTCTGCTTAAGCGACGTCTTTTCTGAGTCACTACTCACGCAAAAGAAATGATTGACATGTCTTTTCTTGACTTCTATCATCTGTCATGTTGATTCATAAGCAACTAGTCTGCGTGTTTTCAGCACAACTGTCGTTGAGCTCAACGAGTTCGTTGAACTGAGAGAGTTTGTAAACTTTGAAGAATTCGTTGAATTCAAAAAGTTCATTAAACTCGAAGAATTCATTGAATCTGCAAAGCTTGAAGACAGTAAAGAGTTCAAGAATTGCAAGAATGTGCAACTGTATTTAGATGCTTCTGAATATTTGAATGATCTATTTCTATAAATTTCAGATGCTTGTTTCATCTGCTGTCATCATTTGAAACAGATGCGTCTTCAGAATTCGTGATTTTCATTGCAGTTAATACAACATCTTCTATTCAAAAACATCATGCACTTTTTAATGTGATGTTTGTTTGCACACTTGATGCAGCATTGATTCTTTCTGCAGAATCTGATCATGTGATCAAATTCTTAACATCTGAAGCACTGTGTGATGTGACAGTTCTTCTTGAACAGCTCACATGCACATTCATGATATGCATTTAACATATTCACGTTCATCAGTTAATTTATCATTGCTTCAATTACTATCTTCACAATAAGTAATGAATGAGTCTTTTTGCTCTTTGCTACTTTCTTAAGTCAGACTATTCTTAGAATCTTCAAATTCTCATGAAGTCTTACATTATTCTTTATCAGCTTTCTAATGACTTTCTTTTGATTGTTTATGTTAATTGTAGTGTGCACTTCATGTGTCAGCATTGTGAATGTTCATCGCAATATGCACGTTGAGTTTGCAATTTCTTTTGCTCATTCTTGAGTCTTTTTCAGATTTGCTCATGCATCTGAGCTGACTGCATAAAGAGAAATGTCTTTGCTATTCAGCTTACGAAGAGATATGATCAAATTTTGTTGACTTGTTAACATGTTTGCTATTTTTTGAAGAATTTGCTTAACAATCTTCTTCTGCATCTTTTTTATTTCTTCTCTGTTTGCTATCTTTATCATGATTTCACATCTTTTGCAAAGCAATGATGACTTTTCTTTGAAACGTTGCTTTCTCATTGATAATTCTTCTCTTATCATGTTTGCTTATGACATGATTTTTGATGAAAGACGCATATTTCTCTGCATTTATAACTGCTTGCTTAGCAATTGAATTGATGTTTTCAATTTCTGTACATTCTTCGCAATGAATGCATTTTAAATCATATAATGTTTTTCTTCTGAATTAAGTTGAAGATGATGCATCAGCTTTAGTGCTATTTCTTTTCATGAATAATTTTTGCTTATCTCTTTTTTTAACATTAATATCTTTATTAGTAAATTGATAATGTCAACTATTTTCTCTTCATCATTTGCATAAGTATTATGACTTTGCATCGCTGTTTTCTTGTGACATGTCAACGTTGCTTGCAATCATCTTTGAACTTGCATTGCTGCAACTCATGCAATTCATCATCATTTGATCATTCTTTAAATTTACTCTGTTTTGTATGTAACGCTCTTTTTCAAGATTTGTTGCATGCATGTTGTGATTGTTTTCAATTTAGCATATCATCTTATTGTATGTCACAACAATTAATTTAATTTGAACATTGAAATTTGTTATTTTAAAAGTAAGCAGTTAATCAGCATTTTACAAATTTAAGTCAAGTAAGATTTGCAAAATAAAATGAAAGAACTTGAATTTAATTGTTACATCAATGATCATTTTAAAGAGATTCATGAATCAGAAATTAGTGAATAAATTCATTAAATCTGCTTTCATAATAAAGCAAAGCACTTAAGTTGATCTTGATCAACTTCAACTTTCTTAATTAATTAAAGTAAAGAAAATCATTAATATTATCATGATTGAAGTTATTATATATTGAACTTTAGTTAAGAATAAAAAGATTAAAATCTTTTCATTGATTATTAGCAAAATTAATAAAGTGCTTAACTCAGTTGAAAATTTCACAAAATTGAATGAAATAACATTAATCATGTTGAATAAACAGATTAGAAAACAACAGAAATTGATTAAAACTTTGATTTACATCTTTACATTCATCAAATCTTTTAATTAAAGACAGAGCACATTATTAACATGATGTTCATGCTTTATTCTGATCATCAAGAGCAAATGAGAAGCATCATTGACATAACATCAATGAGTGAACAAAAGATGATTATTGCTATCTTGCAGAAGAATTCAATCAAGACAAAAAATATACAGAAGAAATTACATAAGTTGCAAGTACTTTATGAGCTCAATGAATGTAGAAACAACGAGCTGATGCTTTGAGAAAAGATGAAAAGTTTAACAGAGATGATAAAAAAGCTGATGCATCAATGCATCACTGTGTCAACTATCAATCAGCGCATGAAGAATCAGCTGAAGAGATTGAAAAAGATAATGAGCAAACTTGAAAAAGAGTTCATGAAGAAGAGAGAACACGTCGACAGCTGAACAAAGAGAATGAGCATGAAGTCAATGACATCATTTGAAAATCATCTTATGTTCAACGTTAACATATCATCATCAGTGTGAAATTATTATGAGAAATTTGAAGTAAAAATCTTCATCAAAGAGAAAGAAGAAATAAAGAAAATCATAATAACAACAATAAAGAATATAGTGAAATAAGTGAAAGAAATTGACATCGACAAGATGCTGTCAACATGCAAAAACATAAAAATGATGAAGAGATGATTGAAACTGCTGATATTTTAAGTTAAGATGAAGAACAGTAAAAGAACATTGAAGAAAAACGATTTTTGAATCAAAGAGATATCATTGAATGCATGTTTGCACGAAGTTAGTTTTGAAGTAGTGATACATGAAATTAAAATTAAAGAAATGTCTAAGAACATAAAAAAGAAAGAGACGAGAACGCTCATCAAGATCAATAAAGATATACATTCAAAGATGATGATCAAGAAGATTGAGTAACTCACAAAGAAAAGTGAGCAAAAAAGATATGTCTTGCTAATGATATGCATAATCAGCATTAAGATGATGAACAAGCTGATTAATGAGAAAGTATATCATGAGATTGACATAAAGATCACATAGTTCTATGACTTAAGCTGCAGAGTGCATCAGTGTCTAAAGTATCAAGAATACAATCACAAGATGTATGAATGCAAAAATAAGCAGAAATGCATTTATTGCATGCTGAATCATTGCTTGAAGCATTGTTTTTACAAATAGACTTAAAACATGTGAAAATGTGAAGCATGTCAAGACACACATAGAGTCTTTGACTCTCAATGTCATAAATAACAAGCTGAAAAAGAAAGAATAAAAAGAATCACAAAGCACAGATCTTTATATCATGTCATATGAAATCAGAAAGAATTAAAGACAGTGATGTCAAAGATATTCACAGAAACATTTATCAGTTTGAAATCATTAATGAACAACGACTTGAAGAGAAAGCAAAGATGCTCAATGAATGAAAGTCATCTGCTCAGCGCAGTCATCACATCAAAAAACACTATACTGAATTACTTGATCAAAAAGTCAAGATCAAATGAATCAAAGTTAATGTCAATTACATTGTTGTCAATGTCATCTTCTGCTGAGAATCTTACAAGTGAAGCAAGCATTTTGCAAACACTTAAGAGAATATTAAACAATTAAGAATGTAAACTTTAATGTTTCAGCAAAAAGAGCTTTGAATACTACAGTACAACGTTCACAAGTTCAGAAACAAAATGATGATAGCATTACTACATAAGAAAAAGATAAAGAACTATGACATTTTGATTCTTCAAGAACTCTGATGATTTGATGATATTTTCAAAGCATACTGCTCAGCAACTGTTGATTTCATGCTGAAGAATAATGAAGATAAAATCTGTTTCTACATAAACAAGAAAATTGACAGTAACATCTGATACTCAACATGACACTTCAAAGATGTAAACACAATTATGTTATAAATATTAACAGATGATGCACAAATGATTCAGAGAGTTATACATATTCATGAAGCATACAATTTGTCACTCAAACATCATGAAATCATTCATGAAAAAGAAAATCTTTCAAACATCAAAAAATGCTGCACATGTTGAAAGAAAGCATTCTTGTAGAAGACTTCAATCTGCATCACTTCACATGAGAAGAATCATTTTATTCAAAATAACATTTATTGTTGAATGAGTTAATTAAAATAATCATAAACATTAATGCATTGCTAGCATTGTTTTAAGACATAATTACGAGAAATTATCAAGAATCTCAAATGACAATAAATTTGATTTTCACAACAAATGATATTATGAATTGATTAATACAATGTGAAATTAACGAAGAAATGAAAAACTTCTCAAATCATTTGTTGATACAGACAATTATAGATTTCAGAGTCTGCGAAAAGTCAGCGCGAAAATCGCGTTGCAACTGAAAAACAATGAATGAAGAGAAATTCATTAATATTCTGAAAGAACAAATGTTGAAATCATTGTTGAATCATGAAATGAAGCATCAATGCATAAATGAGTACATCAAGCAACTGCTAGATGCATTGAAGAAGATTATTGAGATTTTCACTTTCTGAGCGAGATCACACAAAATGATCAAAGCAGAATGAATGAAGAAGTGTACAAAAATCATCAAGAGTGTGCAATAAATAAGAAGAAGTTGTTGAATCATCAATGACTGAACAAAGTACATTCAAGCATGTGATAAAAAGAGCAAGATCATCAGAAAACAGAAATACAGTGAATATCAAGAAATCATGCAGAATGTTGAATGATTCTTGAGAAAACTGTTCAAAACTGCGAAATAAGCAAGAAATACAGTTGCAAATACATTGACTTAAACGACAATTTCTTTTCTGATCAAGTCAGAGTGCTCTGACATTATTACAACAATGCAGAATAAAGTGAAAATGATGTTTCAGACTCACTTTTCATCATCTTCAGAGATTTTCATGCTGAACATAATAGACTTCAAGTACTTGTTCTTGATTGAAGATGATACTTCACTGATACATCATGAAATTAAGAAAGTCATTTACAAAGCAACATCTGACAAGATATCAAAACACACGAGATATACAAATAGAATAATGCGCAGACTCATTGACAACACATCAGAATAAATACACTCTTTCTTTGAAAGATGTTTACAAAAGAGAATATAATCAACTCAGTTTAAAAGCATAATCACAATAATAATGTAAAAGTTAAACAAGAAAGATTACTTTAATGCAAAAATATATAAATCAATTGTATTATTTAACACATTGAGCAAAATACTGAAATTCATTATATTTGAATGTTTGTAAAATGTTGTAGAAGCTTACAACTTAATATTGAACATTCAAATGAGAGTTTGCAAGCACAAATCAATAAATACGACTTTGCAACTAATTATAAAAAAGATACATATTATGTGAAGTGACATAAGAAGAAGAGTAGTCTCACTGTTAAGTTTGAATGAGAAGAGTGCATTTGACAATGTGATGCACAGCAAACTTTTACACAACATGAAGAAGAGAAAAGTTTCTAAACTGTTTCTTGAATTTGTGAAGAACTTTCTTAAAGATCAACGCATCACGATCACAATTGATGATTACACGATGATGAAATACAGTGTGAATGTTGACATATCACAAAATTCTTTGCTATTGTTGATATTATATCTGTTTTACAATGTGAACTTGTTAAAAGCATGTGATGACATTAAGCTGAAAACTAGCTTTATAAACTTCATGAATGACATCAATATCTTGATATATGAAGAGTTTATAAAACGCAACTGCAGAGTTTTTAGCAAGATTTATGATAGATGCAAACAGTGATCAAAAACGCATGATATCAAATTCTTGATGACAAAGCATGAGTTAATTCACTTTACAAGAATCTTTAAATAATTCAATATGAAAGTTGATGTAGAATTAATGAAACATCAGATTAACTTGAAATCAGATATCAGAATCTTGAAAGTTCAACTGAACTTTAAGCTGAAATGAGCGACTCACATGCATCATGTCAAAGCAAAACTAGTGATTAAACAAATAATCATGCAGACAATCATTGAGTTTACTTAAAATTCATCAATGATGATGAGTAAGCAAATATACTTCGTGATGATGCATTCTTTACTTAGTCACGAAGTCATTATATGATATACATCACAAAAAGTGAAAGATCATTAAAAGAATCTGAACATTAAGCTGAGATCAGTGCAAGAAAGAGCATTGCAACAAATCATTAACGTTTATCATGCAACATCAACAAAGACTTTACAGATGAAAATAAATATGATGTTGATAAATATTCACTTATGAAAGCTAATATAAAGATCAATAACAAACATGAACTTTCAAAAATCAGATGAAGTTATTGAGATAATAATGCATTGAATTTGCAACAACTTGACACTCAAAAGAGATCAAAAATCAAAGTTGTGCAAGATATTTCTACAGCTGAAGCAAAAGTGAATGAAAGAAACACTTGAGCAGATGAAGATATATCGAAGTCATTTTTACACAGTGATTCTCTGATCAAAGTCATTGAAGATAGTTATAGTTGCAAACAAGAAAATGTTAATAAGATAATATAATTTTAACACATTTGCATTGAAGCAAAAAGTTTACTTAAATGATAGTAATAACAAAGATGATGTTACAGTGATTGCAATGAGAATGAACTGAGAGTTAAATAAAAGATTGAAGAAATTGATTTTAATCATCACTCATCATGATGAGCTGAAAGAATTAGTTACAAAGATGAAATATCTTGCAGATGTAATGACAGTGAATCAAGAGTATCATGAAAAGATATACAAAGTATATAGTGATAGTCAGACTTCTTTGAAAACAGTGAAAGCTATGATATCAACAAAAGATCAAACACGTCTGCAACAAGTTCAGATTGCACATGAAAGCATTCAATCTTAAGAAATCACGCTGAAGTTACATTGAGTGATGAGACATGCAGAAGTACTTGAAAATGAAGCAATGAACAAGATGATTGATGATGCACATGATTTGTTTTTGACTTTATTGCTGACTGAGCATTAATGCATTGAAGTGATGACAAGATTGATGTTCATACAGAAACAAATCAAATAAACTTAAAGAATAGTCTGAAAAGAGAAATTCAACATAACTCATTTTCAATATTTAACATCAAAAATGACACATCAATATCTGTAACTGCACAAGAATCATGCAAAGTTTTACAGCATGTTACTGATGCAGCTACGCATGAGAAAAATTGACTTCAATCAATTTCTACATGAAAAACGAGTACTTAATATTATTACAACGATGTGCAAGTGTAACAAAGATTAAATGTTGATTAAGCACATTTTATTAACATGTTTTAAATGAAAGATAGAATGAAAGATGATGCAATGCAAAGAAAACATCATGAACTTGAGAAAGTTTCTAGAAATCATGAGCGTGACAACAGTAATCATTCAAATGATACTCTCAACAAGCATACTGAATCAATTTCAGACTATGACATCATTGAAAAGTCAGATGAAAGAACGAGAAAGTAAAGAAGAAACAAGCTCATAGAGTTTTTGCATTGAGAACAGTTACAGTATAGAATGCAGAGAAAAGCGATAGTAAATATGAAAAGAGCGCTACGCTAGCGCAGCGCTCGTTACAATATATAAAATCTTGCATAGATTCATAATGAGTGTTGAATCAAGTAAGAATAAAAAAAACATTAATCATGTCATTGAATGAACTGAAGAAAAAGTTTTCAATCATTTATCATAACTTTCTGAATTGTCAAAGACTGAGTTAAACTAAAAATACTATTAATATAAAAGAATGATATTATTGATTCATTGAAGAGAATTCATAGAAGATTACTTCAATATAGTATTTCATTCTGAACTCAACAATTTTCTAATTTAATATTTTTGTATTAATTAAAGAAATAAAGATTGAAAAATGCATGCAAAATCACGAAAACAAATTACTTAAACTATTCAAAGACAAAGCACATCATTAATATAATGCTTGCGCTTCATTTTGATCATCAAAAGCAAATAAGAAGCATCATTAACATGATGTTGATGAGTGAACGAGAAATAATTATTGCTATCTTGCAGAAGAATTCAATCAAGACAAAAGATATACAGAAGAAATTATACAAGCTGCAAGTACTTTATGAACTCAACAAATGTAGAAACAATGAGTTGATGCTTTGAAAAAAGATGAAAAGTTTGACAAAGATGATAGAAAAGTTGACGCGTCAATGCATCATTGCATTGACTGTCAATCAATGCATGAAGAATCAGTTGAAGAGACTGAAAAAAATAATGAGCAAACTTGAAAAAAAGTTCGTGAAGAAGAGAAAACATGTTAATAGTTGAGTGAAAAAAGCAAGCATGAAGTTGATGACATCATTTGAGAATTATCTTGTATTCAACGTCAACATATCATCATTAATGCAAAATCATTGTAAGAAATTTGAAGTAAAGATCTTCATTAAAGAAGAAGAAGAAGTAAAAAGAATCATGATGACAATAATGAAAAACATAGTGAGATGAGCGAAAGAAATTGACATCAATGAAATCTTATTGATGTGCAAAAACATAGAAACAATGAAGAAATGATTAAGACTGCTGATATTTTGAATCAAGATGAAGAGCAGCAAAAGAACATTGAAGAAAAATAATTTTTGAATCAAAAAGATATCATTGAATGCATGTTTGCACGAAGTTAGTTTTGAAATAGTGATACATGAAATTAAAGTTGAAGAAATGTTTAAGAACATAAAGAAGAAAGAGATGAGAACACTCATCAAGATCAACAAAAATATACATTCAGAAATGATGATTGAGAAGATTGAGTGACTCACAAAGAAGAGTGAGCAGAAGAGATATGTCTTGCTGATGATATGTGTAATCAGCGCTGAGATGATGAACAAGCTGATCAATGAGAGAATATATCATGAGATCAACATAAAGATCACATAGTTTTACAACTTGAGTTGCAGAGTGCATCAATGTTTAAAGTATCAAGAATATGATCACAAGATGTACAAATGCAAAAACAAGCAAAAATGCGTTTATTGCATGCTGAATCTGTTGAAATCATGTTTAAAAACTAATCAGAAAGTGTGCATAACTAAAATGTTTAATCTATAAAAATAGTTATAACTAAGACTTTAAGAATATCAAAGAAAGAAGATACAAAAGACAAGAAGAACACGCTCTATATAATAGTTACTCAGATCAACATTAGTCTTAAAGAAGATGTGTTGAAACATAAGAAAGATGTTGATTCAAAAAATGTTTATGATACAAAGAAATGTGTTTATTTAGAAATCTGTTGATCATTCATAATATAAAGAAGTGTGTTTATTTAGAAGACAATAGAAGCTGATTAAAAGATGCTAGAAAAGAAAAAAGATGTTGAGTCATACTTAAGTCAAATCTGAGTCAGATTTAGATCAGATTTTGACTAGATCATTGATTAACTTTAATTATTATGCAGAGTACTTGCTAGCGTGCATTGCAAATTGATTAAAGCTTCAGTCTTGTTCAGTCTTGATACACTTGTAACATTACTTCTCTTTTTGAAAATTCATGTTCACATGAATAAAACAAATGAAACGCAAATTTTTTTCACTGTTTTTCAATTTAGTGTTACTTGTCTGAATAAAGCTTATGAAATTCAACTAGAACTTCTTTCAAGCTTTTGAATTCTTTTTTGTTGACATAGTATCATTCATCATCTCAATCTAGTCTCATTCATTTGACTTTGTATTGTATTTAATCTCAATAGCATTTAAAGTTCAAAATGTCATTTATCTTTTAGTGCTTATCATCTTCAATAGTGAGAAATCTAGATGATTTTGAATGCTGTTCTGATAAAAAGTCATCAAGACAAAAATGTAATAGCTTTGAACTGAACATTGAATGCAGCTGCTTCATGCTTATCAATAAACAAAGATGATAGAAGATTTTAACTTTGACAGTGATTTAATAAAATTCTAGTTGTTTGTCTTTCAAATTCTTACATGATCTAGTTGTCTTTATGTTTCTAGAGAATAATCAAACTCAGTCATTTACTTCATAGATGACATCTCATTTATGTTTATTGATTTGAGCTTCAATGATCTGCTTCGTCTTTTTCAATTGTTAATGATCAAAGATAAGAAGTTCTTTCATTTGAATGATAATATCATTTGCTTTTCTAGCTTCAAGACGCTCATGAATAGTTTCATAGTTAATCATATTTGAATCGAAACTCATTCGTGAGTGAAAATTCTTATTGAAGTAGAATAAAGTCATTGAGATGATCAAGAAGATATTGAAATTCTCGCTGAATTCTATCATTGATAGTCATATTGCTCAGTCATTCTGCATGTAATTGCAGTAGATTCTTAATTCGCGTTCAACGTCTTGATTAACTCGTTTTGATTGATCGTTGATTTCAGAATGATAAACTGTAAATAAACTAGCTGTGATTCTCAGTTACTTGCAAAGACTTTTTCACATAGTCAATATGAATTGAAAGTCTTTGTTTGAAACAATAGAACTGAGTAAATCATGCAGTTGATAGACGTTTTATAGCATGATTCAAATCATTTCTTCAACTGAGATGCTTTCGTCTTTTCAATGACAGAAGACATAGTGATGTTTCTTGATGAGTCAACATATGATTGTGCAAATGATGTTATAATTTTCTGATAGAGATAGCTCAGTGATGAAGTTCATAACTATATTTTTTCAACGTTTCTGTGAAATCGAGAGAGAATGAAGAAGTTCATTGATGTTATCTTTAAATGTCTTACTTTGTTGATAAACATGACAGTTTTGAATGTAACATTTAATCGTTGCTTGATGATCTGATCAATAGTAGAAACGTTGAACTAAATCAGTAGTTCTTTGATTGTCAGAATGAAAGATGAAAGATTGATTATGAATTTTCTTTAGCAATTTCGTATGCATATTCTCAGAAACTTACAGTAAATCTTTTCTGAACAAAACATCATCAACAATCTTGCAGTGCTTTAATTCAATGCTATGTAGCTTGAGCTTATTTTCGCTTATAGCTTGTTTATATTTATTGCAAAGCTCATTTGTCTTGTTGACATCTTTTACTCGTTGATAGAAATCAACTTCAGATTCAATAGCTAAAACATTTACTTTATCAAATGTCAGAATGATCTGATAGTGATTTTCAGTACACTGAGTTGATTCAGAAACGTCAATCAGAAACATTCTGATTAAAGCATTGACTTTAATGTTTATTTTACCTGATTGAAAAATGATCTGAAAGTTAAACTTGAATAGAATGTTTAGATAATTGACTTGACATCGAATTAACTGTTTGTTTTTCATGAAGATCTTTAAAGTCTGATGATCAATGAACATATGAATGAGCAGCTCTGTGCATTCTAGCTCAAGTCTTTAGTGTTCAAAGCATCAAATAATGACTAGCAATTTCTTGTCATAGATGTGATAATTGCATTCAGCGAGAATCATGCTCTTGCTGTAGAATGCTACTGAGTGAAGAACATTCTCATCATTATACTGTGATAGTATTTCATCTTTGACATAGTCAGATGCATCAATTTCTAAAATAGTCTGTCGTTTGAAATTAAAATGTCGTAATACTGAGATTGAGCTGACTTGTTTCTTTAAATCATTGAAAGCTTGAATACAAACTTCATTTCATACAAAAGACGTGTTTTTTCTAGTTAACTAAGTGAATGATTTGACTAGCTTCGAGAAGTTCTTAATAAAATGATGATAGAAGTTAATAAATTTCACGAAGCTTTGAACTTCTTTTAAATTGATCAATGTAACTCAGTTGACTATAACTTTCACTTTGATAAAATTTATACAAAGATCTTGTTTTAAAACTATAACTTTTAAGAAGACAGTTTCTTCTATGTTGAATTCACACTTTTGAATATCTACTTGTAGATCAGCTTCTTGTAGATGATTTAATATCATCTTGACATATTGTTAATGTTTTCATTGAGTTTTGCTGTAGATCAAAATGTCATCTAGATAGACTTGACAAAAGTCATTTAGAAAGTCTCAAAGAACATCATTCATATACTGCTGAAACGAGACAGAATCATTGATAAGTTCAAAAAATAACATTTTTGATTTATATGCTTTTAAAGCGATGATAAAGATAGTGTAGTTTTCACTATCAGAATGCATTCATAGTTTGTTGAAAGTTGAAATGATATTTAATCAAGTCAGATGCTTGCAATCAACTATTTTGTTGATCATCTCTTCTATGAGCGATAGAGAATAGCAATTTCTTTTGATAATAGCATTGAGCTTTCAATAGTCAACGCAGAATTGTAGATCTTCATTTGCTTTTAGAATGAACAGAATGAATGAGAAATACAAAGCTTTGCTAAAGATTATAAATTCTTTGAAAAGATTCTCGTTCAGATATTTCTTTACTTTCTGAAGCTTGTAAAAAGACATTCAATATGCTCAACAACAAGATGACGTTGCATCACTAGTAAACTTTATCTTATGATCATACAAATGATGAGACGATAGCTTGTCTGCTTGAGCTCGATCAAAGACGTTTAGAAAATTCTGATATTTCAATGATAACTTGACTTTAATATCTTCTAGATTCTGAGTCGTTTCATTGATTAAAAAGATGTTTATGACATCAAGTTCAAATTAAGTATTATAGACGATTTTTCTATTAATGTCTTCAATGAACATAGCAAAAATCTCTGTCTGATCTTTCTGTTTTCGTTTTACTAGTGCTTGAAAAGAAACAACGTTTATGTTTTGAATCAAGAATGATTCTTTCTGAATGAATGAAACTGAGTGCTTAAGCATTTTAGAAATTTTGCTGTAAGCTGCTAAAGAGATCAAAGTTGATCGCGATCAACTTAAGTGCTTTGTATTTGACGAGATCAAAAAAATCGAAATCGAAATATTTAATTGATCAGAGAATACAATAGTATCATGTCTCATGTTCAATAATATTTCATTTTTATTCATTCAGAATTTGCTCAATATAGCTTCATGATGTTCAATATCAGCTATCAGCATTGACATAGTCAATTTCTTATGACTTTCAATTGTAAGATTAAGTAGAATCTTATGAGTAATAATCTTTTTAACTAACTTTTCATCATAGTTTTGTATTAACTTCTTTTTTGCTAGTAATATAAATTGTATTTCAAGTTTCTGACATACTTTATTGACTAGCTTGTCATGTATCAGCATGTAGACAACGAAATCACTATCTATCAAAGAGCAAAGACTGAACGAATTGCTCTGAGAGATAAGAGAAGCATTGATCAGAAATGACTTCTTAAAATAGTTTTCTTTCAATAGAACTTCAATTTGACTGTACAAAGATATGATTTCTATCTTTTTGATGACTTTGAATAAGATAACTAGTTTTTTGAATCAGAATCAGACTCAGAGTTCAATGTAAATTAATTAAACTCATCATCTTTTAATGCATTGACTTTCAATCAATCAGAGCACTCTCTAGAAGTATGATTTGATTTGTAACAGATGAAACAAATTTCAGTTTGTAGATTAATGTCTTTGACGTTAGTTAAAATCACGTCGTGCAACTTTGAATGATTGATGAATGTAGTGACTTCGATCTTTTTATAGAAGTTCAATGAATCTTGTTTCTCAGCAAAGATGACTTGCTTTCTGACTTTGATCAAGAATTTCTTTTCTTTGATGTCATTCATGACTCGATGCTCATTGTTCAAATGAATCAAATAACTATGAATTTCATTGAAAGATTTCGATTGAATCAACTGATTACTTCAAGCTGCATGAAGATGATAAACTATCTTGTCTTGTAAATCAATGATCAATTGCTTTTCATGATGCTTTAAATAAAAGAACAGATGTTGAAATATCAAATAAAAGTTGCTGAATTTGCTTTTTTCTTGAATGAGATTAGCATATTTTCTTCATAAGTTTGTCTCTTTGTTGAAATCATTGTATAGCTGAGCAAGTTCATTTAACAAATCATTGATCATTTTATAAAGATTCAATGAATCATATTAACATTAAGTTAAAGTAGCTTTGACTACATTTTCATTAATTCTGAAGTGAATATAGATCAGTATGACTTTATCAATATTAAAATGATCAATGTTAATCTTTAGCTTGTTACGAATCTTTTCTTGTCAATCATTTCAGAAAGATTCTGTTTCATCAGTAAATAAAGATGAATTTGAAAGCTTTTGAGATTGCTTGAATGAATTGAACATGATGAAAGAAGTAAAAGTATCTTCTTTAATCAATTGCAGTTAATGTTGTAGTTTCATTATCTAATCTTGAAGCTTTTTAAGATTTAGATTCAATTGTTCTTTTGTTTAATCAATTTCTTCGAAATGAGTCTTTCATATTTGTTCACTGAATATTCTATCAAATAATTCACAAGCTTCTACATTTAAATCTTGTTGAGTTTGAAGATTGTTTAAATCTTCTAGAAAAACTTCTGAGTCTTATTTGACTCAGTGTTGTAGCTGCTTTACATTTTTGATATTTCAAAGAATAAAGACTTTCAGAGATTCATTAAGTGTCTGAGAATGAGACAAGAATTAATGATGTTTTCGTACAAAGTCAGTTCTAAGAAATTTCAATAAATGAAAAGATAACTCAAGATAAATGACTGAATCAAGATTTTAATTACTCTTGAAGAAATTGAGTTAAATATTCACAAATAATCAAATCATAATAAAGATTTTTGATAATTGAGCGAATGATGATGCTCAACAGTAGATAGTGAAATCATTTGTTAAAGTGTTTAATCTTCAAAGAAGAATGTTGCTGATTTGAAAGATTTTTTGTGATTTTTAAGCAATCAATGAAGATTCTTTATCATTGATTCTATTAATTGATTTGAACTGATGCTACTGACTGAGCGATAAATTTTTTAACAATCACATGATCATATGTTTTCATTGATTCTATTGATTTCTTAATGTTGTTTTGTCTTTCGATGTTGTTGATCATCAGATACACAAATTTCTTTATATTCATCTCATTGTTAATCGAGTGAATTTGAAGAGATAATGAAATCAATATTGTGTGATTAATGAATTCTTAAAGTAATGTTGAGATTATGTCTAAAAACTAATCAGAGAGCATACGTGACTAGAATGTTTAATCTATAAAGATAGTTATAACTAAGACTTTAAGAACACAGAAGAAAGAAGATACAAAAGACAAGAAGAACACGCTTTATATAGTAGTTACTCAGATCAACGTTAGTCTCAAAGAAGACGTGTTGAAACACAAGAAAGATGTTGATTTGAAAAATGTTTGCAACATAAAGAAATGTGTTTATCTAGAAATCTGTTGATCACTTGTAACACAAAGAAGTGTGTTTATCTAAAAGATAATAAAAGTTGATTAAAAGATGTTAGAAAAGAGAAAAGATGCTGAGTCATATTTAAGTTAAATCTGAGTCAGATCTAGATCAGATCTTGACTAGATCATTAACTAACTTTAATTATTACACAAAGTACTCGCTAGCGTGCATTGCAAATTGATTAAAGCTTCAGTCTTGTTCAGTCTTGATACGCTCGTAACAGAATCATTGCTTAAAGCACTGTTTTTACAAACAGACTCAAAACATGTGAAAATGTGAAGCATGTTGAAACACATACAGAATCTTTGATTCTCAATGTCATAAACAACAAGCTGAAAAAGAAAGAATAAAGAGAGTCACAAAGCATAAACTTTTATATCATGTTATACAAGAGCAGAAAGAATTAAAAACAGCAATATCAAAAATATTTATAGAAACATTTATAGAAACATTTATCAATTTGAAATTATTGATGAACAACAACTTGAAAAGAAAGCAAAGATGTTCAATGAATGAAAGTTGTCTATTCAACACAATCATCACATCAGAAAACATTATACTGAATCATTTGATCAAGAAATCAAAATCAAATGAATTAAAGTTAACATCAATTACATCATTGTCAATATCATCTTCTGTTGAAAATCTTACAAGTGAAGCAAATGCTTCATAAACACTCAAAAGAATATTAAACAGTCTGAAAAGTGAACTTTAATGTTTCAGCAAAAGAAGCTTTGAATACTACAGTACAACGTTCACAAGTTTAAAAACAAGATGATGATAGTGTTATTACATGAGAAAAAGATAAAGAACTATGACATTTTAATTCTTCAAGAATTCTGATGATTTGATGACATTTTCAAAGCATACTGCTCAACAATTGTTGACTTCACATTGAAGAATAATGAAGATAAAATCTGTTTCTACATAAACAAGAAAATTGACAGTAACATCTAATACTCAACATGACACTTCAAAGATGTAAACACAATTATGTTATAAATATTAACAGATGATGCACAAATGATTCAGAGAGTTATACATATTCATGAAGCATACAATTTGTCACTCAAACATCATGAAATCATTCATGAAAAAGAAAATCTTTCAAACATCAAAAAAATGCTGCACATGTTGAAAGAAAGCATTCTTGTAGAAGACTTCAATCTGCATCACTTCACATGAGAAGAATCATTTTATTCAAAATAACATTTATTGTTGAATGAGTTAATTAAAATGATCATAAACATTAATGCATTGCTAGCATTGTTTTAAGACATAATTACGAGAAATTATCAAGAATCTCAAATGACAATAAATTTGATTTTCACAACAAATGATATTATGAATTGATTAATACAATGTGAAATTGACGAAGAAATGAAAAACTTCTCAGATCATTTATCAATACAGACAACTATAGATTTCAAAGTCTGCAAAGACTCAGCGCGAAAATCGCGTTGCAACTGAAAAACAATGAATGAAGAGAAATTCTTTAATATTTTAAGAGAATAAATGTTGAAATCACTGTTGAATCATAAAATAAAACGTTGATGCATAAATGAGTACATTAAGCAACTGCTAAATGCATTGAAGAAGATCATTGAGATTTTCATTCTTTAAGCGAGATCACACGAAATGATCAAAGCAAAATAAACAAAGAAGTGTATAAAAATCATTAAAAGCATGCAATGAATGAGAAAAAGTTGTTGAATTATCAATAATTGAACAAAGTACATGTTATGAATGTGTTAAAATTGATTAAAACTAGTCAATGATTTAGTTAAGATTTGATCTAGATCTGATTCAGATTTGACTCAGATATGACTCAGCATCTTTTTTCTTTTCTAGCATTTTCTAATCAGCTTTTATTATCTTTTAAATAAACACACTTCTTTGTGTTATGAGTAATCAACAAATTTCTATGATAAACATATTTCTTTGTGTTGTAAACATCTTTTAAATCAACATCTTTCTTATGTTTCAACACGTCTTCTTTGAGACTAACGTTGATCTGAGTAACTATTATATAAAGCGTGTTCTTCTTGTCTTTTGTATCTTCTTTCTTCTGTATTCTTAAAGTTTTAGTTATAATTATCTTTATAGATCAAACATTCTAGTCATGTACACACTCTGATTAGTTTCTAGACATGATCTTAACATTACTTTAAGAATTCATTAATCACATGATACTGATTTCATTATTTATTCAAATTCACTCAATTGATAACAAGATAAGTATAAAGAAATTTATGTATCTGATGATCAACAACATTGAAAGACATAATAATATCAAGAAATCAATAAAATCAATGAGAATATACAATCATGTGATTGCTAGAGAATCTACTGCTC
>JAABUW010003459.1_pt1 | contig 22514 bp, 22 predicted proteins | sample 5560081 | NCBI WGS metagenome assembly JAABUW01 (sample SAMN10711882, study PRJNA513363) | rock metagenome | isolation source: Antarctica rocks | place: Antarctica: Victoria Land, Knobhead sud
TGTCTGACTGTGAGATGGATCGTCTTCATATTTCCCGAGACGCGTTCCACGGCGAATGGAACTATACGATCCACCCAACCGAAACGAACGCATCCCAGGTCAAAGCAGTTATCTTCGGATGAGCCCATAGCGGTCTCGGCATGTTTGCGACGCCCATAGCCGCTTACCTGCTGCCATTCGATGCTGCCCCGCTCGGCCATCAGCCGAATGTGGCTGTCACGCGGGCTTCGGACATCAGGATCGTCCATGCTCTGCACCGTCGAGGCTCGGGGCGGAATGCTCGCGCTCAGCGGTGATTGGCGCTGCCGGTCTGCAGCGGCCTGGTAGGTAGGGAGCCGGCATGCCAAGCGGTGGAAGGGCGTCGAGACCCTTCTCGACCGCCATCATAGGCGCCGTCCGCCGTGACCAAGGCAATGTGCCCCTCGACGCCTCGGAGCAGAAGCGGCACTTGTGCTGCGTCGTCGTCACTCCCGTTGATCAGCATGTGCGCGGCGATCTCACCGGAGCCGACGTCGACGGCGAGATGCAACTTGCGCCAGCTCCGTCGCGTCCGGCCGTGCTTGACCGCATTCCATTCACCTTGCCCAAACAGCTCCAAACCCCGTTGTCCAACGCAAGGTGGATCGGGCCGGGACTCGGCAGCACCCGCGGACACCGGCCGGCAAAACGCCCGTCCCCGCCGGCTGAGCGAGGAATGGTCCGGAACAGACAGTTCGAGCCCGAGCAGGCGCAGAATGCTGCCGGCAAACGCCTCGACCTGTCGCAGGGCCAAGTGGAAGACGAGGCGCAGCGTCAGCACGAGTTCGATCGCCAGGTCGGAGTAGATCGGTTGTCCACCTGGCGTGCATCGCTTGGCCGCCGACCAGCCCGCAACAGCCGCCTCGTCCAGCCACAGCGTGAGGTCGCCACGTCGCCTCAGTCCGGCCTCGTAGGCTGGCCTCGTAGGCTGGCCAGTTGGTGACGCGGTAGCGGGCGCGCGGTATGCGATGGCGACGGGCGGCATTGTGCTTCAACGGCATGCGAGGAAAGTAGCCGTGCCGTCGACATCACGCCAACCGGTGCCCTCCATGCGCCAACGAGCCTTAAAAGCTCTCCGATGACGATTTGCCAGCATTCCGAGACGCTATTGCCAGTGAAATTGCGGGCGGGCCCTGAACATGTCCGGACACGCCGATGTGCGCTGACCAAGGTGGGCCAGCGCATGATGCTGTTCGGCCGATCAGGAGCATTAGCGCCGATCGAAGAAGCGGTTCGCTGGACGCGACAGACCGAGGTTCTGCCGCAAGGTCTCGCCTTCGTACTCCAGGCGGAAAACCCCGCGGCGCTGCAGCTCCGGGACGACTTTCGAGGCGAAGTCGTCAAGCCCTTCCGGCAAGGAGGAGAACATGACGATGAAGCCGTCACAGGCCTCTTGGGCCAGCCAATTTTCTATGTCGTCCGAGATCGTCGCGGCCGTTCCTACAAACGCCAGGCCGGCGTAGCTGCCTGCCATTTGGGCGAGTTGGCGGATCGTCGTATTATCCCGCCGGGCTAATTCGATGATGGCCGCCCGCGAACTCTTGCTCGCGTTGGTCTCTGGAATTTCCGGCAAGGGACCGTCGGGATCGAACCTCGAGACGTCAAAGCTCAGCATGCTGTTGAGCGAGCCGATACCGCTATCGTAATGGACCAGGCTGTCCAGGTGCGCTCGCTTGGCGCGGGCCTCCTCGACCGTGTCGCCAACAACCACGAAGACGGCTGGCAATATTTTGACATCGTTGGGATCTCTTCCTGCGGCCTTGGCCCGCTGCTTGATGTCGGCGTAGAAGCGCCGCGCTCCGTCCAGCGTCGCCTCGGATGCGAAGACCGCGTCGGCGGTTTCCGCCGCGAGTTGGCGGCCCGGCTCCGAGGCGCCTGCCTGGAAGATCACCGGCCAGCCCTGCACGGGCCGCGCAATATTGAGCGGTCCCCGGACCGATAGGGCGGCCCCCTTGTGGTCGAGAACGTGCATCCTCGACGGATCGAAGTACACCCCCGCGTCCGCGTCGCGCAAGAAGGCATCGTCGGCGAAGCTGTCCCACAGGCCGGTGACGACGTCGTAGAACTCCCGCGCCCTGACATACCGAGCGCCATGGTCCATTTGTACGTCATGACCGAAATTGAGCGCGGCGCTGGAACTCGCGGTCGTGACAATGTTCCATCCGGCACGTCCTTCGCTGATATGGTCGAGCGACGCAAACCGGCGGGCGACGTGGTAAGGCTCGTCGAAGGTCGTCGACGCGGTAGCCACCAGTCCGATCCGGTCGGTCACCGCGGCCAGGGCCGAAAGCAGGGTGAGCGGCTCGAACGAGGTCGCCGTGTGGCTGCGCTTAAGTGCGTCGGGCGGCATATCGAGCACGGCCAGGTGGTCGGCCATAAAGAACGCATCGAACTTCGCCGCCTCGAGCCTCTGGGCGAAGTCCCTCAGATGCCGGTAGTTGAAATTGGCGTCTGCATATGCTCCCGGATAGCGCCAAGCGCCCGTGTGGATCGCCGCTGGGCGCATAAAGGCGCCGAGATGAAGTTTGCGCGACGATGTCACGGCGACACCAGAGTGGTCTGAAGCTTGGAAGCCCGCATACGAAGGTGACGAACTCCTTGGCAAGCCCGCCTGGTATATTTCGATAGCCATCGGCTGCTACACGTCGGGGGTCCCTTCCGACAGGATCGGGGCATAGCCGAATATGTGCGTTCGCCGGAACGGCGCCGTGCGTCTCTCGTTTCAGGTAACATCGCGCTTTCTTACATCCCATCTCGACCGGTTCGTTTCGGGTTCCCGGTACATGCCATCACCATCACAGGCGAGTTTCGATCCTCGCAGGCCGATGATCCCTGCCATAATCGATGTTTGTTATGGCAGGGCATCCAGGTGTTGGATGGAGACGATGGCCCGTGTCGCGCTTCGTCTTGGGGCCGCGAGATCGTTGCCTGCGCAGCGATTGAGGGCATAACCCGGTTACGCCGACTAGCGCGACCGGAGATCATGAAGCTCAGGCGCTGCATCGAGGCCACCGCACGCCAGAAAGCGCCAAGCGTGCTGGGAGTCAGTCAGAGGGAGTATGATCCGGCACCACGAAACCGCGGTATTCGCGGCGGTCCAGACTAGGAATACCTGGCCATCATGGAACGGGAGATGCGCCTCCCTGAAGTCCGCGATGGTTCATCCGCAAGTCGAGGCGATCTTCAAGGCGTTGCCGGTGAGAGTTGACGGATCGCGAGCGCCCAATTCTCAATGTGGCGGGTCCCCGCGATCTTCCCCTTGCTGACGTCGTGGATGTCGATCGTCATGACTTGGAATGACCGGCCGCTCGGCTTTATACCAAGAAACGGCGCCACAGGTGTCCCGCGTTCCTCGCCGCGAACTATGATGCGATCACCTGCGGCAATCACCTCCTTGATCTCGACCTGGATGCCCGGGACGGTCGCAAGCCGCTGGCGCAGGTGCTGGATCGCTGTCTGCCGGTCGTCGCATTGATCGTTGTCCGCGCAATCCCGCCAGGTCTCAGCGGTCGCCGATTCCAGCACCGACTCCATTGTTTCCACGGAAGGTGCGTTGAGCGCGGCATAGAGCGGGCCAATCAACAGCCTCGCCTCCGCCTCCGTGAGTGCGGCTGCTGGTTGCGGCAGCGCCGGTGTTGCTAACAGGCCTGCCACGACCAGCACGCCAGCGATGACGACGGCCGACCTCAAAAGAGAATCTGTGTTCTGAAGGCGCCTGGACATTTCGATCATCTCCTTTGTTCGCTTCGCCTGAGGTTGAGATCCGAATCCTGGCGCGGCGCCCTGGTCGCTGGTGCCCGCGCTGCCGAAACCTTCTACGATAAGCGCCCATAGCCTGCGCATATCGATATTGGATGCCTGCGTATAACCAGAATCGATTATGCCGCGCCCTCAGATCGAGCCATGCCAATGGACGACCGTGCCGATTATTCTTCGTGTCGAGTTGCAGCCAAAGGAGACACTATGCCTAACAATGGACGTGTGGCGATCGTGACGGGCGCCTCGCGGGGTATCGGCCGCGCGATCGCGTCAAGGCTGGCACAGGACGGCTTTGCCGTGATTGTAAATTACGCGGGCTCGGCATCTGCGGCCGAAAATGCGGTTCGAGGCATCGCAGAGGCCGGCGGCCGCGCGCACGCTATCAAGGCGGACGTGAGCGATTCGGCCGCGATGACCGCGATGTTCGACGAGACGGTCACTCGGTTCGGCGGTGTCGACGTCCTCGTCAACAACGCCGGCATCATGCGGCTGACCGCGATCGCCGATGCCGACGACGAAGCGTTCGACCAAACCGTGGCTATCAATCTCAAGGGCGTGTTCAACGGGATGCGCGAAGGGGCGAAACGGCTGCGGGACGGCGGGCGCATCGTCAGCTTCTCGTCCAGCGTGGTGGGACTATACCAGCCGAGGTATGCGCTATATGCCGCAACCAAAGCTGGGGTGGAGGCGATGAGCCGCATCCTCGCCAAGGAACTCGGCAAGCGTAGCATCACCGTCAACGTGGTGGCGCCTGGCCCCGTCTCTACGGAGATGTTCCTCAACGCCAACTCGCCGGAGCAAGTCGAGCGGATCAAGCAGATGAACCCGCTCGGCCGGTTGGGCGAGCCCGAGGACATCGCCGGCGTAATCGCGTTCTTGACCGGCCCGGATGGCGGCTGGGTCAATGGCCAGGTGCTGCGCGCTAATGGCGGCGTCGTTTGAACGTGGAGCACACCGCAATGGCTGAGTGTTAAGGGCCGGAGACGGTTGCCGAACGGCCGCCTCAATTCGTGTTGGCCTTGAAGAAATTTGCGCTAGCCTGGGGAGTTTCGCGCTAGGCACTAGCGATTTCGTCTCCCAGGGGACTGCCGCCAGACATTGCGCAATCCGCCGGCGTGTCGATCCCGACCGCGAGATTTGCCATCAGCGCCGATGCCCTGAGCGTAATGGTCGTGGTGCCGCTCAACGCCGTAGAGCTTGCCTCCCGGCGGGCGGTCTGCTGATCTTGCTGGGGTCCAGGCGAGCCGAGAGGCGCCTTTTAGGTGTTTCTGCCGTCAGGGCCTGAATGCTGGCATATCATGGAGCAGCTATCGGTTGAGTGCCCGCATTCCGTCTGCAGCGTACCGGTCGCCACTGGCCGCCCCGGCCGGCATGGCTTGATCGATCGCCGCGAGGTCGGCAGCGTTAGCACGATGTCCGCCGCCGCCACGTTCTCTTCGAGGTAGCGGACCTTCTTGGTGCCGGGGATCGGGGTCACGTCGTCGCCCTGCGCCAGGACCCATGCCAGCGCGAGCTGCCCTGGGTGCATGCCTTGGCAACGGCGAGGGTGCTGATCTTTCTAACCAGGTCGAAGTTGCCGTCGAAAACAGCCCCCCGAAACCGTGGGGAGGTCCGACGCCAATCGTCCTTGTCGAGATCATCGACCGACCTGATCTGCCCGGTCAGGAAGCCGCGCCCGAGCGGGTAGGGCACGAAGCCATCCCGAGTTCCCGGACCAACGGGGGAACGTCCGTCTCTGGATCGCGCGACCACAGCGAGTACTCGGACTGCAGCGCAGTGATCGGATGGACTGCGTGCGCAATGCGGATGGTCGCGATCGAAGCCTCGGACAGGCCCAGGTAACGAACCTTACCTGCTACGACCAAGCCGCTCATTGCGCCCACCGTATCCTCGATGGGCATGTCCGGGTCCACCCTGTGCTGGTAGTAGAGGTCGATCACGTCCACGCCAAGCCGCTTGAGGCCGGCGTCGCAGGCGGACCGCACGTCGTCCGGCTAGCCGCTGATGCCGGTTCGCTGGCCGTCCGGACCCCAGGTGTTGCCGAACTTGGTGGCAATGAACACCTGCTCGCGCACGCCTCTCAGCTCGTGTCCAACCAGTTCCTCGTTGAGGCCGTTCGCATAGGCGTTTGCCGTGTCGAAAAACGTCACCCCGAGCTCGGCCGCACGATGCAGTGTCCTGACGCTTTCGTCCCCATCACGGCCGCCATAGAAGGCCGACATTCCCATGCAGCCTAGGCCCACTTCGGATAGTTCCGGACCGTTGCGGCCCAACCTGCGTGTTTTCATGACCTGGTCCTCAATCCTGGAGTGCTTGCCCGGCTTGGTCCACTCAGCCCCGAGATATCGGCCGGGCAAGTGCCCGGCCGACGGTGCCCTTCTAGGAGAGCGTGAGAATGATCTTGCCTCGTGCCCGTCCGGATGCCTGATAGGCGAACGTGTCGGCAAAATCCGCGAACGGGACCGTGCGGTCCACCAGCACCTCAAGCTTGCCTGCATTGAGGCGGTCGACGATCTTTTCGAGGCGGCTCGCGTCCGATTGATGGAACACGAATGTCGCCGTGACGCCATGGGATTTGGCGAGCGCCTCGTCCGGCGGGGATACCGTGGTGACGAGCGCACCGCCCGCCTTCAGGACGCTAAACGATTTTACCTGGGTCTCGCCCCCGATCGTGTCGAGGACGACGTCGACACTGGAAACCTTGTCCCCGAAGTCCTCGGCCTTGTAGTCGATCACCTGGTCAGCGCCGAGACGGCGGGCGATCTCGAGACCGGGACCGGAGGCCGTCGCGATGACCCGCGCTCCCGCCGCATGGGCGAGCTGGATGGCGAAGCTGCCAACGCCACCGGCGCCGGCATGGATCAGGATGGTTTGTCCGCTCTTCAGGCCAGCCACCTCGAACAGCGCCTGCCACGCTGTTCCTGCAGCCGTCGGGATGCCGGCCGTCTCCTCGAGCGAAACTGCCGTCGGGGCGGCAGCCAGATAGGAGGCGGGAAGCACCGCGAATTCGGCCAGCGCGCCGCCCTTTGTCGGGTCGAGACGGGCCACTACCTTGTCGCCCGCATGCCAGCGCGTGACGCCCGACCCGGTCCGCTCGACCGTGCCGGCGAGATCCGTCCCGATGATGGAGGGGAAAGCAAGCGGGAAGAAGCCATGCATGGCGCCGCTTTGCAATTTGTTGTCCAGCGGATTGAGGCTGGCCGCCTTGACGCGAATCAGGACCTCATCGGGACCGACGTCCGGAATGGGCGCCTCCTCCATCACCGGGGCTGCGCCATATTCATGCAAGCGTGCTGCTTTCATCATGCCGTCTCCTTCTGCGTCGGCCAGGCGCCGACTTGGTTTAGCCAGCCGAACCAATCTTCGAGATGCCAAGTATGTGTCAGCCGGCCATTCTCGATCGCGTGGAACTCATGGAGCGGCATGCGGAACGACTTTCCGGTCGGCGCAACTCCGAACCATTCGCCCGTGTGGGTGCCGGTGATCTCGGCCCGCACGGCCGCGCGTCCTGGCGTCCCGATTATCTCGTGGATCGTGACGTGGACGTCGGGGAACGCCGCCTGGAAGCCGAGGATCAGCGGCTTCATGCCCTCGCGGCCCGGCGCCTGGCCCGGCGCCAATGGAATATCTTGCCAATCTGGCGTGACGGCCTGGTCGAGTAGTTCAGGCCCTTCGCTGAACGCCCGGTAGAGGGTCTCGACGGCGAGGCGTTCGTTCTTCGCAAGCCCCGTGACCCTCGGGGTAGTTGGTTGGCTACTCATGATCTCTCCTCGCTGTTGCCGGCTGAAGCCGTCGCAGACTGGATAAGCCAGGCAGATTCATGTTTAAAATCGATTTGAGATATAAGTGGCCATAGACGACGCTGATAGTATTCGGCTCGTTGCTTGGCTTGCTTGCGGACAAGGCACGCACGCTCGCGCCAGAAATGCCAGGTCGCACCTGATCCTTCGCTGACCGTGCGTTCGTGTGGCCGGCCACCTCAGAGCAGCTGTTCGGCTCTGATAGGCAGTTCCCGGAGCCGTTTACCGGTGGCGTGGAAAACCGCGTTGGCGACGGCGGCACCCATGCCGACGATGCCGATCTCGCCGATGCCCTTCACCCCAAGCGGATTCACACGCTCGTCCCTTTCCGGAACCATGATGATCTCGATGGACGGGATGTCCCCATTCACCGGGATCATGTAGTCGGCCAGGTTGGCGTTGACGTAGCGGGCGGTCGAGGCATCGATCTCGGTCGCTTCGTGCAAGGCCGACGATAGCCCCCAGATAGCGCCGCCCATGTATTGGCTGTGCGCCGTCACCGGATTGATAATCGTGCCCGCGGCGAATGCGGAGACCGCGCGCGGGACCCGCAGTTCGCGGGTTCGGGCGTGCACCCGGATCTCGACAAGGTGGGCGCCGAAGGCGTACGCCGCAACGTCATGCCGGCCGCCACCGCGCTGCATCGAGACGCCGCCCTTGTAGAGGCGTCCCATAGACGTTGGAGGAAGGCCCGGCGGGATGTTCTCGACATACACCTCGAGCAGGCCGCCGGTCCGGCCCAGGGCCGCAGCCAGCGACTCGATCCGGCCATCGGCACCGGTGAGTCTCCCGCCCGCGAGCCTCAGCGTTTTTGGGTCGGCTCCATGGAACGGGCCGTCTTCGGCCTTGACCGCCGCGTCGGCGATGCGGCGCATGATCTCCTCACACGCCTTGAACGCGACGTGCGTCGTGGAGGCCGCGTTGTTCGAGCCGCCGGCCACGGTCACGGGCGGCAGGTCGCTGTCGCCCATGCGAACCGTCACGTCCTCGATCGCCAGGCCAAGCGAGCCGGCGACGGTGATTGCGACGGTGGTGTAGGCGCCGGTGCCGATCTCGTGCGCCGCGAGCCCGATCACGGCTTTGCCGTCCGGCGTCAGCGACAGGCGCGCCGCCGCCGGCGCGTAGTTGGTAGGATAGCAGGCGGTGGCGCAGCCGTAGCCCACGAGCCAGTCGCCGTCCCGCATGGAACCCGGCTTGATGCTTCGCTTGCCCCAGCCGAACCGCGCGGCCGCCTGGTCATAGCATTGCATCAGCGAGCGGGACGAGAACGGCAGGCCTGACACGGGATCGACCTGGGTGTCGTTGATCCGGCGCAGCTCTATGGGATCCATGGCGAGCCCGTGGGCCAACTCGTCCATCGCGCTCTCGAGTGCGAACATATAGGGCATCTCGGCGGGTGCGCGCATGAAGCCCGGCGTGTTGCGGTCCGCGTGGACCACGTTCACCGCGGTGAAAATGTTCGGGCAGGCGTACATGCGCGCGGTGGTGTCACCGCCCGCGACGTTGTAGCCGGACGGGCGCGACGTGACCTCCCAGCCTTCGTGGGACAGCGAGGTCAGCCTGCCGTCCGCCGTCGCGCCAAGCCTCACACGCTGCTGCGTCTCGGCCCGGTAGTTGGTGATGGTGAAGCCCTGGTCGCGTGTTGCGACCAGCTTGACCGGGCGGCCGATGCGCCGGGCTGCGAGGGCGACCCACGCGGTCCGCGAGGTCGGGTCGCCCTTGCCACCGAAGCCGCCGCCGACGTAGCGCGAGACGGCGCGGACATTCGCCGGGTCCATGCCGAGCTGCTTGGCAACCGAGTTCTTCAGCCCCCACATGAACTGGGACGGTTCGTAGATGGCCAGCTGCGGCCCGTTCCAGGTGCAGGTCGTCGTGTAGAGCTCGATCGGGTTGTGGTGCTGGGTCGGGGTCTGATAGTGGGCATCGACCTTCAGTGGCGCCGCGGCGAAAGCTGCGTCCGCGTCCCCTTTCCTGGGGTCGGCGCCATCGCCCGATTGGTGTGGCTGGATTTCCAGGCCGGGCGAGCCGAACGTGGCGCTCGGGCGCTCCTCGGCGTAGCTGACGTCCACCTTGTTCGCGGCTTCCCTTGCCGCCTCGTACGTGTCAGCGACGACCAGGGCGATGATCTGGCCGTCGTGCCAGATGCGGTCGCCCTCCATCGTCGTGGTCGTCGGGCCGCCGTCCGGCCCGGCGGGCACCTTGACCTCGTCGCCGACGTTCTCATGGGTGAGGATCCCGACCACGCCCGCCACGGCCCTGGCGCGGCCGAGATTGAACGCCGTGATGCGCCCGCGGGCGATGGCGCTGGTCACCAGGTAGGCGAACGCCGGGTTGGCGACCGGCTCATCTGAAGCATAGCGTGCCGCCCCCGTCACCTTCGCAACCCCGTCGATGCGGGGCGTGGACCGGCCGAACAGGGCGCTTGGATCAATGGTCATCTCAGGCCTTCCTGGCCGTGGTTCGGCCCCGTCTTGATTGGCATCGTCTTGGCTTGCATCAGGGCGCGCACGAGCGTCCGCCGTCCGAGCTCCGGCTTGTAGTCGTTGCCGCCGTGGGTGACAGCGCCGACAAGCGCCACGGTTGCCGCCGCTTCCGCGTTCGCCTCGGTCAGCGGCTTCCCGGCTAGCGACTCCTCGGCCTCGTGCGAGCGCCAGGGCTGATACGCCATCCCGCCCAGCCCCACCCGGGCCTGGCGCACCGTGTCGCCGTCCATGTCCAGCGCGACCGCGGCTGAGGCAATGGCGAACTCATAGGACGCGCGGTCCCGCACCTTCACGTAGGCCGAACGCCGGGTCCACGCGCCGGCCGGCACGGTGAATGCGGTGATGACCTCGCCGGGCCGCAGGTTGGTCTCGATGTGAGGTTGGCCCGCCACCGGCCGGTGCAGGGACGCGAACGGCAGTTGGCGAGGACCCTGCGGCCCGGTGAGGTCGACCTGCGCCCCAAGCGCCACCAGCGCCACGGCCCAGTCGCCGGGATACTGCGCGATGCAGCTGCCGTCGACGCCCAGCACAGCGTGATTGCGGTTGAAACCGCCCATCGCCGCGCAGCCGGAGCCAGGATTACGCTTGTTGCAGGCGGCCCAGCTTGTGTCGCGGAAGTATGTGCAGCGGGTCCGCTGCAGGACGTTGCCGCCCAGCGTCGCCATGTTCCGCAGCTGCGCGCTGGCGGCAAGCTGCAGACTCTGGGCGACCGCCGGGTAGTCAGCCAGCACGGCCGGATGCGCTGCCACGGCAGACATCTTGGCCAAGGCGCCCAGTCGTAAGCCGTCCGGGCGCGCCTCGATGGTGGCGTGCGTCGCGCGCAAGGGGGTGATGTCCACCACCCGCTCCGGGGTGAGCACGTCCAGCTTCATGAGGTCGATCAGCGACGTGCCGCCGGCAAGGAACTGCACCGGCGCATCCACCTGGCCCTGGCCGGTCAATTGACCGAGGCGCGCGGCCTGCGCCGGGTCCTCGGCGCGGTCATAGGTGAACGGACGCATCAGGCACGCTCCATCTGTTCGCGGGCCTGCTTGATCGCAGCGACGATGTTGGGGTAGGCGGCGCAGCGGCACAGGTTGCCGCTCATATACTCGCGGATGTCCTCGTCGGTGCCGGCGTTGCCCTCATTGACGCAAGCGACCGCCGACATGATCTGGCCCGGCGTGCAATACCCGCACTGGAAACCGTCGTGGTCGATGAAGGCCTGCTGCATCGGGTGCAGGGTACCGTTCGCCGCCGCAAGGCCCTCGATAGTCTTGACTTGCCTGCCCTGCACGGCGACCGCGAGGGTGAGGCACGACAGCACCCGTTCACCATCGACGTGGACCGTGCAGGCGCCGCATTGCCCGTGGTCGCAGCCCTTCTTGGAACCGGTGAGATCGATGTGCTCGCGCAGCGCGTCGAGCAGCGTCGTCCTCGTGTCCATCGTCAGGCGGTGGTCACGACCGTTTACCGTGAGGACGAGCTCGGACGGCGTGGCCGGTCTCGCGGGCGAAACCGCTGCCGGTGCTGCCCGCACGGCGAGCGGGATCGTCGCCAAGCCCGCCGCGCCGCGGAACAGACCCCGCCGGCTCGGTCCCTCGCTCTTCTCGCTCATAGCAATCTCCTGTTTGGCCGATCACAACGCGGTACTCTGGCCCGAACCCTGGATCCAGGAGTGGCCGATGAGGAGGTTAAGTCTTGGCCGAGATCCGCCGCAGTCTGGCTTTGGCACGTCCGGGCCGCTCTTCTCCAAGAGCAAGCATGGAGCCGCAACCCACTAGATTGAAATCGATTGGCGATATGTGGGAGCATCCACGGCATGGATTTGCACGGCATCGACCTCAACCTTCTCGTCGCCTTCGATGCGCTTATGGCCGAGCGCAGCGTGACCCGGGCGGGCGCACGCATCGGGCGCACCCAGCCCGCCATGAGCGCGGCGCTGTCGCGCCTCAGGTCGTTGCTGCGAGACGACCTGTTCGTCCGGGGCACCACCGGGCTGCAACCGACGTTGCGGGCGCTAGACCTCTCCGAGCCACTCGGCCGCGCGCTCGCGGAGATCCAGCGCACCCTGGACTTCACGCAGGTGTTCGAGCCGCAGTCATCGAGCGTGTCACTCACCCTCGGCCTGTCGGAGCACCCGACCTTCGTGCTCCTGCCGCGCTTGGTCGAACGGCTTCGGGAACTGGCTCCGGGCATCACCTTGCGGGTGCGCAGCTTCACGGCGCGCGACGATGCCGTCACTATGCTGGACGAGGGCGCGATCGACTTGGCCATCGGGGTGCCGCCGACGATCGCGGCAGGCCGCATCCTCACGCGCCCGCTCTTCGAGGAACGCTTTGTCTGCATCGTGCGGAAAGGCCACACGGCCGCTGGCGCTACGCTGGATGTCGAGGCGTTCCTCGGCCTTTCACACCTGCTGGTGTCTCCCGAGAACGAGCGGTTCGGCCACGTCGACGCGGCTTTGGCCAAACTGGGCCTGAAGCGGCGTCTTGCGCTCACACTTCCGCAGATGTACGCGGCGCCAACCCTGGTCGCGCGATCGGACATGATCGCGACCCTGATGGCCGGAGTGGTCACAGCGTCCGGCCACGCCGGTGAGCTGCATGTGCTCGAACCACCGCTCGAGCTGGACCCGGTGGCGTTCATCCTTTCCTGGCACAAGCGCAACGACGCCCACCCAGCGCAACGCTGGTTCCGCGACTGCATCGCATCCTTGTTCGTCACCCCCGCACCACACGATCACGGCCCTGTCGCGATGGCGATGGCGATGAGCGAGCGGGGCGAGGCCACCAAGCCTGCCGAAGCGTCCCGCTCGAAAAAGGAGTACCCTATTCGTGAACCTCGTGCGTCGCGACCAAGCCGCGGCGCCAATAGCCCGAAACCTTGAGCGCCGATGGACGACTCCCCGCGACAGCAGCGCGGCCCGGATGAGCTTCGCCTCGGACGACTCGCAGGCGATCCAGGCGTAGCAGGCTCCTTCCGGCAGGCGTGCCGCAGTCACCGCGGCCGGCAGCGAAGGCATTCCACGTCGGTCCGCGTGGCTTCGATGGATCCAATGGGCATCGACGTCCGCCCTGCTCTCGAGCGGCTCCTCGTCCTCGGGACCGTCCACCTCTGCCAGGACCACCGCGCGCGATCCCGCCGGCAATTCCGCAAGGCGTCGCCGCATCGCGGGTAGTGCAGTGCCATCGCCCACCAACATGTGCCAGTCGAAGCTCGTGCCAACCACGAACGAGCTGGACGGGCCGCCGATGAGCAGCTTGTCGCCCAGTTTCGCTCGACGCGCCAATCTGGTCGCCGGCCCGCCGTCATGCAGGGCGAAGTCGACCTGCAGTGTCAATGCCGCAGGGTCGAAATGATGGGGCGTGTAGTCGCGCATCGCGGGCTGAGGGAGCTCGGCAACCAGTCCTTCAGGATCAAGCGGCGGCAAGCTGTCGCAGGCCTCCCGATCCGACGGGATGATCACCTTCACATGATCATCGAAGCCGAGGCTGGTGAACCCCGCGAGTTGCTCGCCGCCAAGTGTGATCCGGACCAGGTGCGGGGTCACGTGCGTTGTTTCGATTACGTCGAGAAGCCGTCGCCGTACGTTGTGCCGGACGCGGGTGACGGAGCGGTCGCTCAGCGCTTGCCTTGCGGAATGGCCATGAGGTCCTCGATCCCGAGTTCCCTGAAGAACGGCGCCTGCTTGGCGCGATGCAAGGCATTCAGTTCCTCCACGCCTTTCTGCTGGGCGTCCACCACGATCCTGGCCGGACGTTCACCATGGGGCATGTCCAGGGCGCGCCGTACGGCGTCCCCCACGGCGGACACATCGAGCGCCCCGCCATGTGCGGCATCGATCGCCTCAAGTCGGCTCCTCATCGACCCGGCCCGCCGCGGAAGGTCGCCGTATTGCGCGACCACCGAGACGTTGGCGGGCGTGTGGGCGTGCGCGAAGTGCTCGGTCCCGCTCGTGAAGGCTCCGGGCACGACGATCACGCTTTCGATGCCGAAGCCGCTCACCTCGAATCCCATCACCTCCGCCAACGCTTCGCCCGCCGCCTTGCTGGCAACGTAGGGTCCCATGAACGGCTCGAAGATATGTGCTGTCGTGCTGCTCACGTAGACCAGCACGCCGCGCCCCTGACGGCGCATGGTCGGGAGGGCCGCGCGATTGACGCGCAACCAGGAAATCGCGTTGGTGTCGAAGGCTTGGGCCAGCTGTTCGGGAGCAAAGGCCTCGGTGATGCCGACCATCAGCATCCCGGCGTTGTTGACGACCACATCGAGGCGGCCCTGCTCTGCGACAACCTGGTCGACCGCCGCCCTGCAGCTCGCTTCGGACAGCACGTCCAGGTCAATGACGTGCAGGTCGACGCGCTCGCTCTCGGCCAAGCGCCTGACCTCGTCTGCTCGCGGTCCACCATGCTCTGGTGTCAAGCGCATGCTGGCGTAGACGCAATGTCCCGCGCGGGCCAGCACTTGTGCTATTGCACGGCCAATGCCTGATCCGGCCCCTGTGACCAGCACCGTCATCTTGTCTACCAAATTCACACCCTCCCACTGGTATCACGGTGCAAGCCCGTCCTGACTTGGCCGTCGTCCACCCACACCGGGGCTAGGGTCGACGTATGGATCTGCTCGACCCACCTGACGCGAACGTGGACACGCCGTCGCGTCACCAGGAGATAGGACAGGCGGCAGTCCTCCGGAAATCCATATCGGATATCCCCTATCATCCATAAAGTTTATACTTATCGTGGACAGAGACCTCGACAATCGCAGTGGGCCTCAAGCCGCGAGGTTCATCGCGGAAGGAGCTTGGGACCGCATGGGGCATTCCGTGACGGCGTCGAAGTACCCGCGACAGCGCCGACACTCCATCCGTCTCGAGCCAGTGACACGGACGCGGCGATCTCGAAATGCTATTCGATTGCTAAATCCACGCAGTGGATGGCGTCGTATACGGCTTAGCGATTATTGCCCTCCCGAAAGCCCGCCCATGATGTTCCAGTCCTAGCTAGGCACGGAGTTGTCATGCGAGGAAAGTTGAGGGCGATCGACGGGGGCCGCATCGGCTTAGCGCCGAGTCCGCGGTCCTGTTCTGCTTCATCTTCCTGTTCCTCGCGGCCGCAGGCGGCGGTGCGTGGGCCTTGGACGGGCTGATTGCCGGACACGATGAGCTGTGATTAGAAACGAATGTTTCATCGGCAGGTGGTCGTTTCCGGCCAGTCGTTAATCGACCTGCATAAAAGCGGTGGCAATTCCACTGACCCGAATAGATCTAGTGATTGAGCGCCAGGCGCAAAGCCTTGCTCAAGGTCGCGACGATGGGCGTCAAGAGCTCCGGCCCACATCCACCAGATCCAGCGCTTGGCTTGCGGTCGCAAAGCGGCGCGTCAGGCCTGCTGAGCGGCCAAGTAGCGGATCTCGCCATCGATCAGGAACGCATGCTCCCAGTTCGGAGTCGTTGCGACGATGGCCGGCTTGTAGCTGCGGATGATGTCATCAGCCGACATGCCCTTCGTCCGCAATGCGTTGACTCCACGCCGGACGGTTTCGATGTGGGAAGCCAGGTTGAGGGCGATGTCGATCCCACCCGGGTCGCCGTGGCCGGGGATGATCGTGGTTGGCTCGAAGCGCTGGAACTCGTTTAGCACGTTGGCCCATTTGATCCCGTCGACCTCCATGTCGGCGGGCGGGAACCATGGAAAGATCGGGAACATGCGCTCCTCGATGAGGTCGCCGGCGAAGAGGATGCGTTCCTTGGGCAGGAACACGACCTGGTCCCCCCTTGAGTGCCCGGCACTTTGCCGCATGGCTCGGCCTGGCGCCGCGGCAGCGTTCCACGGGCGGGAAGGCCCGGCTTGGCCGGATCACCAAGGCGGGCAACCGGGAGATACGCAGGCTGCTGGTCCTGGGAGCCACGTCGATGGTGCATCGAGCCGCAGGATGGAACAGCGCCGCCGGGGTTTGGACCAAGGGACTGCTGCAACGCCGTCCCGTTAGGCTGGTGACAGTGGCACTGGCGAACAAGATGGCGCGCATCGCACGGGCGTTGATGACACTCAAAGATGTCTACCACGCGAAGGGGCGTGTCGCGGCTGCCGCGGAGGCGGTGGCGTGACGGCCTGGCGCGGGATGGTGGGCAACGGGCGCGAGCCCGGCTGATCCGGCAGGAAGCGCTGAACAGCGTGATGGGAAAGGCTGTGGTCAAGACAGTTCAGGCGATACCGGACACGACGCTGCGCCTTGAGCGCGCTGCTCAGATTGGTGCCTGACACGCAAGCGCACACCCATGATGGCCAGCGGCACACGCCGCACGACAGGCCGGATAGGAGGGCGCGACTGACCGGATCCTCTCCCGATGCCAAGCAGCATTTCGTCAGGAAAGCAGAGCGAATGCGAAGGAACACGAGAATGGGGTGACAGCACGGAAAGGCGTTGCTTCTCCAGGGCCGTCCACATGAACGTCGTGTGGTCCGGCACACGCAACGCAAGGCCGAGCAGGCTGATGATGGAGCCGAGCAGTCCCTCGGCCTGGCGGTATGGGAGGCGGAGCACCGCGCGCGAGGTGAGCGCCGTCAGAATGGCGAGCGGCGAATACCAGGCATGGCCACCGCGGCTCGTGCGCGGCTCGGCCGTCCACGCCTCGATCGCTTCCTAGGTGAACCATACCGTCAAGTCGCCGCGCTGGCGCAAGCTGGCGTCGTAGGCCGGCCAGCTCGTAACCTTGCGCCGCTGCCTTGGAATGTGGTGACGGCGGTCCTGGTTCAGCTTAAACGGTAACGGCGGCATCCAAGGTCTGGGAGGGCGATCTCCTACGCCACCCAGCTACTCAGCACCAACCGACCGACCCATGCACCACGCTTTCTCAAGCCGCACCTGAGGCGGATGTGGCGCATTCCGCCCAAACAGTCGGCGGAGTTCGTCGACCATATGGAAGACGTGCTGGAGGTGTATCACCGTCCCTACGACCCGAAGCGGCCCGTGGTCTGTACGGACGAGACCTTCAAGCAACTGATCGGCGAGACGCGCCAGCCCTTGCCCCCGCGTCCTGGCTTTGCCCCCGGTCAAGCGCCGGGCAGCCGCGCGGGCGAGCGATATGGTCACGTCTACACCCGCAACGGGGTCGCAAACCTGTTCATGACCTGCGAACCGCTAGCGGGCTGGCGCCATGTGGCAGCCACCCCACAGCGGTGCCGGAGCGACTGGGCCCTGTTCGTCCGTGACTTGCTCGACGGACGCTGCCGCGATGCCGAGCGCGTGGTGCTGGTCATGGACCATAGCTGGCTGGCCGGCATTGCCTGAGCCACCCGACGCGCGTCAGGCGCCCAGATCCGGCAGCCCCGGCAGGATCTGGTCCAGCGTGACCGGAAACCGGCGCACCCGGACCCCCGTGGCATTGAAGACCGCGTTGCCAACGGCGGCAGCGCTGCCGCAGATGCCCAGCTCGCCGATTCCCTTGATGCCGAGTGCATTGCCCTTGTCGTCTTCCTCCGGCACGAAGAAGGCGTCCACGTCCGGCACGTCGGCGTGGACCGGGACGTGGTATTCGGCCAGGTCGTGGTTGACGAAATGGCCGAAGCGCGGATCGACGACGGCAACCTCGAGCAGGGCCGACGACACGCCCCAGATCATCCCGCCGATCAACTGCGAGCGCGCCGTCTTCGGGTTCAGCACGTTGCCAACCGCGAAGGCGCCCAGCATCCGTCGCAACCGGACCTCCCCGGTATCGGCGTCGACCCCGACCTCGGCGAAGTGGGCGCCGAAGCCGTGCTGCGAAAACGCGCGATAGGCCGGGTTGTCCGCCATGCCACCGACCTCGCCGCGCACCTCTCGCCCCGCGACGGCATCCCCGCCGTCCAGGGCGGCGCGGAGCTTCAGGCACGCATCCCGCACCGCCGACCCCGCACTGGCCGCACCCCAGGACCCACCGGAGCCGGGCGACAGCGGGAACCGGCTGTCGCCGAGCTGGACCGTGACGCGGTCGGTCGGCAGCCCCAGCGCGTCGGCCGCGATCTGCGTCAGGATCGTATACGTCCCGGTGCCGATATCGGTCATGTCCGTCCGGACCGTGACCGCGCCAGACCGCTCCAGCGTGGCCGCCGCCGCCGCCTTGGCGATAAAGTTTCCGCGGATCGCAGACGACACGCCGTAGCCCACCAGCCAGCGCCCCTCGCGCCGCCGGCCCGGCACGCGCGAGCGCTGTGCCCAGCCGAATCGGGCCGCACCCTCGCGCAGGCACCGCACCAGATTGCGTGACGAGAACGGCACCTGCCGCTCCAGGTCGAGCGCCGGCTCGTTCAGGATGCGGAGTTCGACGGGATCCATGTCCAGAACCGTTGCCAGCTCGTCCATCGCCGTCTCCAGCGCCAGCAGCCCGGGCGCCTCGCCCGGCGCCCGCATCGGCTCGCCCCCCTGCATGTCCAGCGCCACCAGGCGGTGCCGGGTCACGCGGTTGGGGGCGGCATACAGCGTGCGGGTCGGCACCGCGGTCTGCTCAGGGAATTCCTCCATGACCGCGGATTGCGTCGTCACCTCATGCGAGATGCCGGTCAGCCGGCCGTCGCGCGTGGCTGCGAGCTTCACGACCTGCACGCAGCCCGGGCGATGGCCCACGGTATGGAACACCTGCTGGCGGGTCTGCGCGGCCTTCACCGGCCGGCCCAGCGCCCGCGCGGCCAGGGCGGCGAGGATCGTCTCCGCCCGCACGCCGAGCTTGCCGCCGAAGCCACCGCCCACAAAGGAGCTGATGACCCACACGGCCTCGACCGGAAGTTGCAACGTTGCGGCGATGGCGGCGCGCGTGTCGCCAACGGTCTGCGTCGAGGTGTGCACTGTCAGTTCAGCGCCGTCCCACTCGGCAAGGGCGGCGTGCGGCTCCATTGCGTTATGGACCTGATTGGGCATCCGGTAGGTGCTGGCAACGGTCACAGGCGCGGCAGCGAAGGCCGCGTCGAAATCTCCCATGGCCGTGTCCGTCGGCCGATTACCGAAGATCGTCGCCGGGGCGTATGCCCGGTCGAGGTCGGCCTCGAAGTCCGTCCGGTGGGGCTCGGCGTGGTATTCGATGCGGACCAGCATGGCGGCGTAGCGCGCCGCCTCGAACGTTTCGGCCACCACGAAGGCCACCGGTTCGCCCCAATGGCGGACGCGGTCGTCGCCGAGGAAGGGCCGGGCGCGCGCGAACTTGGCCGGGAAGTCCCTCGCCGGGCGCGACGGGCCGAATTCTTGTTGCTTTGGCGCATTGCGGTGCGTCATGACCAGCAGCACGCCCGACGAACGCTCGGCGTTTCGGGTGTCGATTGCGACAATCCGTCCCTTGGCGATGGTCGCCGGCACGATGAAGCCACAGGCGGCGTCGCGGGACGGCCGGAACTCGTAAGCGTAGGTCGCGGCGCCCGTGACCTTTAGGCGGCCGTCCACCCGGTCAATCGGCTGGCCGACGATTGGCGTCATGCTCATGGCGTCCCCCTTTCGGTTCCGGCAGCATCGGCCAGCGTGCGCAGGATGGTCCGGCGTGCGAGTTCGCGCTTGAAGTCGTTGTGCCCATAACCCCGGGCGCCGGCCAGCGCCGCGTCCGCGGCGGCCCCGAACGCGTGAACATTGGCATGCTGTCCAGCTAGCAGTGCCTCGGCGCCGGCCACCCGCCAGGGTTTGGCCGCGACGCCTCCCAGCGCGAGGCGGGCCGACCGCACCTGGGACCCGTTCATCTCGACGATGGCAGCGACCGAGACGAGCGCGAAAGCGTACGACGCGCGGTCACGGACTTTCCGATAGACCTGCCGGCCGGGCGGCGGAGGCGGCAGCGTGACGGCCGTGATCATCTCGTCCCGGGCCAGAGACGTCTCGACTTCGGGCGTGTCGCCGGGTAGGCGGTGCAGGTCGGCGATGCCGATCGTCCGTGATGCCCCGTTCGCGGCCAGCGTTTCGACCCTGGCGTCCAGCACGCGCAGCGCGACGGCCATATCGGACGGGTGGGTGGCGATGCAGGCCTCGCTGGTCCCCAGGATCGCATGTATGCGGTTGAAGCCGCCGAGCGCGGCGCAGCCGGAGCCTGGGTTGCGCTTGTTACAGGGCATGGCGGGGTCGGTGAAGTAGAAGCAGCGGGTGCGCTGCAGGAGGTTGCCGCCGGTCGATGCCTTGTTGCGAAGCTGTGCCGACGCGCCGGACAGCAGCGCCCGTGACAGGACCGGGTAGCCACGGCGCACGCGCGGGTCGGCCGCAAGATCCGCGTTGCGCACCTGGGCGCCGATACGCAGCCCGCTTTCCGCTGTGTCCTCAATGGCCGACAACGGCAGGCGAGACACGTCCACTAGGTGCTCGGGCCGTTCGATCCCTAGCTTCATCAGGTCGAGCAGGTTGGTCCCGCCCGCGATGAATCGGGCGCCGGTCCGTGCTGCGACCGCGGCCGTGGCGGCCCGCGCATCCGTCGCCCGCTCGTAGCTGAAGGGTGTCATGCGCGGCTCCAGTCGGCCACAGTCCGGATGGCGGCCACGATGTTGGGATAGGCGGCGCAGCGGCATATGTTGCCGCTCATCCGCTCGCGGATTTCCTCGTTCGTCAGCGGGACGTTGTCAGCGGCCAGGTCGGCGGTCACATGGCTGGGTGCGCCACGCGCCGCCTCCTCCAGCATGGCGATCGAGGAGCAGATCTGGCCCGGCGTGCAGTAGCCGCACTGGAAACCATCCTGGGCGATGAACGCGGCCTGCATCGGATGCAGCCGGCCGTCCCGTGCGAGCCCCTCGATGGTGGTAATGGCGTCGCCCTCGTGCATGACCGCCAGCGTCAGGCAGCTGTTGATCCGTCGCCCCTCCACGATCACCGTGCACGCGCCGCACTGGCCGTGGTCGCATCCCTTCTTGGAGCCTGTTAGCCCGAGATGCTCCCGGAGGGCATCGAGCAGCGTGGTCCGTGGATCGACGTCCAGCGCGTGCTCCTGGCCGTTCACCTGCAGGCGCAGCGGTGAATACGGGACGGTCTGCGCGTGACCCTCCCGTGGGACGGCTCCAGCTAGGGCACCGGCTGCGGTTGCTTCCAGCAGCTGCCGACGGCTCAGTTCCGGGATCAGGTTCATGATCGCCTCCGATAGTATCAAAGGACGGGGCACAGGTTGCCGTCAACGTAGATCGCGGTGCCCGTCACGTAGCTGGCGAGGTCGGACGCCAGGAAGCACGCAACGTTGGCGACCTCCTCCGGTGTACCCACCCGGCCCAGCGGGATGCCTTCTGCCATGCTGCCCAGGAAGGCGGCGTAGGGCGCGGTGCTGCCGCTCGCGGCGTGCCGGCGGACCCATCGGTCGCTCTCGATCAACCCGACATGCAGCGCGTTCACCAGGATGCCGTGCGCGGCGCCCTCGCCGGCCAGCACCTTCGTCAGCGCCATGCCGGCCGCGCGCGTCACCGAGGTGGGGGCGGAACCAGCCCGCCGCGCCTTCGCCAGGGTGTTCAGGACGTTGATGATGCGGCTCCACCGGGCTTCGGCCATCGCGGGCCACACCAGCCGGCTGAGGCGGATAGCGGCGAACAGCTTCAGGTCGAGGTCGGCCTGCCAGTCTGCGTCCGTCACGGTCGTGAACGCGCCCGCGCGCGAGGCACTGGCGTTGTTTATCAGGATTTCGTTCCGTCCGAACGCCTGCATCACCTGGCCGTGGGCGCGTTCAACCTCGTCGGCCCGCGACACCTCGCACGCCACAGCCAGGACCCGGCCCTTGGCGACCGCCTCGACCGTGCGCCGCGCCTCATTCAGCAGGGCAGGCCGGCGTACCAGGACCGAGGCGTCCGCCCCGATGGCGGCCATGCGGACTGCGACCGCCAGGGCCAGGCCCGTGCTGCCGCCTGTCACCAGCGCGGCCCGGCCATCCAGCCGTATGTCCATGCTCAAGACCGGCGCACATAGGCGCAACGGTGGGCCAGCCAACGCCTGTAGGGCATCTATCACCGTCAAATCAGCCTCTTGCAACCACTTTTCAAGAGAGACCCGGTTCGGCGCTTATTTACAGGCTCGATCGAGGGAGAGTCATCTTGCAGGCAGTGCGAAGTCGTCCCTGCGTCGCTCATAACGGCTCGTCAACTTCCCAGCCGTTCGACTCGCGCCTCTTCCCCGTCTACCTGAGGTTTGATCTCCCGGGCGACAGCACGCAGCCATGCGATGAAGGCCGGCTGCTGCTTGCTCACCGCCATGCCGATGGGAATCGGTAGCTCGCGGCTGGCGACGCAGGCGGCGCCTTTCGGTATGCTGACCAGCCCTGGTGTCTTCTTCTGGAGGCCCGCGAAGAAGAACGCGTCGATCGTGCTGACATCAGCCTTTTGCGCTACGATCTCGGCAACAGGAACGTTAGCGAGATTTCCCGTCACGCCGACGTGCGCCGCTTTTGGAAGGCGCTTCAATATCCAAGCGCCCTGCGGGCTGCCGACGTTGTACGCGACGGTGATGTCGGGCCGATTCAGTTGATCGATACGAGTGACGGAAGCCAGCTTCGGGTTGT
>JAABUW010003462.1_pt1 | contig 22501 bp, 19 predicted proteins | sample 5560081 | NCBI WGS metagenome assembly JAABUW01 (sample SAMN10711882, study PRJNA513363) | rock metagenome | isolation source: Antarctica rocks | place: Antarctica: Victoria Land, Knobhead sud
TAGGCTTATTAAGGATTATAAGATAAATAATAATAAATTATTTAAGGATATATAATATCTTTTAAAACTCTTAGATCTTAATATAAAAATATAAAGATATTATAAAGTTTAAAATTAATATATATATAAGAATATATTAAGAGAGGTATTATAAAGTATAAGGTAAAATTATATAATTATACTTTATTTTAAATAAATAGTTAATTATATTTATTATATATTTTAAAAATTAGAGAATAGAGTCTTATTACTTTATATTAAATTAATTAAAAGTAAGCTTATTATATATAATATAAAGTAATTAGACCTACGCCTTTAAATGTTTAAAAATCATGTTTTTAAGTAGTAATATAAAGCTAAAAATTATTATTTACCTTATTTTTAGTATAAACGTATAAGAATGCCTAAGGTACGACGCTTACTCAGCACGCTCTGATTAGAGATAAACCAATGGTATATATGGACTACTAGAACTAGTTATCTACGGAGTTAGCTAAAACCCTGTGCGCTAGCGCTGCGTCTTCGAGAACGCAGAAGACATGCAAGATTTCTCTATTCCCAATGCCAACACTTTGTAATCGATAGGCATGACTAAGAAGAAGAAGTCCTCTACTAGTGCAGGCCATGTCAATGAATGCCTTACTGATAGCATCTCTACTCCGACTACACCCGCGGCTTCCCCCTCCATGACTGGCTTTCAACCTAGTATAAAGACCAAGACTCCTGTTCCTTCCACATCAGCGCTGATAATATGCCGCAACAAGCATTGGAGATGTAAATACGCGACTGCTGTTTTTGGAAGCAGAGCTCATATGTTGGATAGATATCTCAAGTTTTCACGGTCCATGGCTACAACTGCCTCCAGAAGTACTCGAGTCGCTCGCCTACAGCAATTATGATTCCCCTCGCCCTCGTCCAATTGATCCTGCCGTTTTTTTTGATCTGGTCAATGTCAGACGCCTGGTCGAAGAGGCCACCGATCTCGCCGTGCGCGCCGCCAATGGCACAACGTCCTCCGCCCTGAGTAACTCTCTGAATGCCGGAAATGGTATACTCGGTGGAGGAGGTGCAGCGACCTTGGGTCTGGGCATTGGTGGCGGAGGACCGAATGCAAAGTTGAGCAGGGAGAGGAAACATAGGATGCGAGAGCAGGCCACACAAAAATTGTCTCACGCATACCAGTTGGACGAAATCGCAGCCAGCGTTGCCACCATGCAGGGCGCTTCATCTCTTGAGGAGGTTGCGAAATTGGTGTTGCAGCGTAGTGCGGATAACACAGACGCGAGATACGTTCATTTCTTCCACGAGAAGATCCCATCTAGGATGCTGGCGCAGTGCACTACTTTGGACGCATTGAATCAGGTAGTCCAAGACCGCCCCACAGAGGGTGCACTTTTACGAACAAGGGCCGTCACGAGGATATTCAAGGATGATTTTGCAGGTGCTGCGCATGACCTGTCAGAGGCATTGGCCATCTGCCGCTACACTATGGCCCAACACAAGGCAGGAAGAGGGCAGCTTGAGCTTGCGAATGCTCTAGGGGGCGTCGAAAGAAGAAACGGTGGTGCACGGGATTGGAAGTACGAATTGAGGATTGATAAAGCAGACCAGCCCAGCAGCTTGGAAACACAGCTCCTTTTCCACCGGGCTGGAGTATACCTCACGCTTGCTTGTCAGAACATCCATACGGCTCTTGATGGTCTGGAGACAGCTAAGGAGAAGGAGACAGAATTAGGCGCCGCAAAGGGGTTGGAAGCCTTACAGCCAAAAGCGGAGCCAACTCTCGATCAACAAGCAGCGTACGAGCGTCAACTAGAAGCTCGCAGAATGGTGAAGACCAATGCCAAGCGGGCTTTGCGTGATTATCTGGGCTTCCTGTCTCATTTCGACTATACCCCAGGACTTTCCGCCGAGAACACAGAGGAGTTCTTCCGAAGGGTCAACACTGCAGCAGGAGGATGGGCCAAACCGGAAGGGCCACCGCCTACAAACAGGCTTCTTGAAATGTCTGGCAATTCCAGCTTGAGCAACGGCCACCTTTCTGATGCACTCGTCCCCCACAAATACAAGGAAACCCATCGCCACGCTCCAAACGGCTTCTCGAACGATAATCCTTACGCCGGACTTCCGTCCCCAGAAATCCACCTTGTCTCTGCGCTGTTCTCCTCATCGCCGCCTGAGAATCTGCCGCCTTATCCGGCGACATCGCAAGCTCTTGTGCCACGCAAACATGTATTGCATGGGGATAATCCCCCGGAGTTTACCAAACACCTGCTAGCACAGCCTGAGCAGCATGAAGCAGTGACCTACCACCCGCTCTTCACTGACGCTCTCCACTCGTTGTTACTCTGCCATTCGCTTGTTCAGACGTCTCCAAAGGAGCATCTTAGGCATGCACATATGGTCGCAAGGCTGGCTCGCGTTTGTGATGGGTACCCGATTTTCCTCGCTGCCCGTTCCCCAAGCCGCGCAGATTGGATCGAAGTAGTGCGCCGCGCTAGTAATTGGATTGGACTCCAGCAATCTTGGGAAACTCTTTGTGCACCTGCTCCACTACCCGGTCATGCTGGGTCAGCCAAGGAGGAAGAAACCGAAGAACAAGCAAAGGAACGTCGTAGACAAGAAGCTATCCTAGAAGCATTGGCGGACGAGCGTGTCCATGATGAGGCGAGCTTCCAGGCGGCGGTAGCTGCAAGGGAGCGTCGAGCAGAGGAGCAGAGAAGAGAGGAGCTGGGGCAGGATGGCAACAGTCCAAAGAGATGGGCGCAAGAAGATGGAAAGGAGTATCCTATTAGCACCGAGAGGGCTGAAGCTATTGCGAGATGGGTAAGGGAGGCTCCACAAGCAGTCGCCGGTACTGGGAAGACGAAGCGAGGACTAAAGAGAGGGAAGGGTTGCAAAGAGGCTGAACCTAACATGCCGCCATTGACCTCGAATGTTAACCAGTTGACCTTGAACGGCGAGCATATCAAGGATAGAGGCAATGAGGCCACAGAGCTGAAAGCCTAGCCTTTGGAAAGCGGCGGCTTTATTAGTAGTACAAAGGGAACACGATCGAATGTCCGGAGAGAAGGATATGACCGGTCCATGAGCTGCTGTAAAGTTTGATGAGTGCCTTTGCATGACTTCGAAATTTGCGCAACCCCATTTGTTCTGTCCGTAGCCAAGGTACCATGTGTTGAGTTGAAGAAGGTAAATGTTGGCGAATTCGAGAGGTTTACCATACCTTACTGCCCAACTTTCCCAACAAGTTGCGCGGTTCAACGTCTCAAACCATTTGTTAACCCTTCCGCATATGTCCTGACAACCAAATTCTTGTTTCAGGTATTGTAGCTCTCTAATGCCAGACCATTAGACAGGTCTCCCGAGGAAACATATAGACCTCAGCTAACGCCCAAACTCCTACTCCAGCTATCGTGAATGGCCTTGAGTGTGTGCCTCATATCACTAGATTGGGCCTTGAATTCACTCAACGATTCTGCATTACCATACCTGGGTTCCAAAAATTCCAGGGTCCTTTCCAACTGGTCTAGACACCTGTGTGCCTTATGCACCATCTCACCGACTGTGCGAGCTGGAATTGTTGATGGTCCGGATGGTGGTATTGAGTCGGGCGGTGCCTTTGGTACTATGCCGCCAAACAGTAAAGTGCTGTCATTCAAAATTGCGCAGACGAGACGCTGGGCAACGAAGGATGCTCGAAGCTTATCATGATATGTGAGGGATGTGAAATGCTCCTGATCCCCACTGATTGAAACCATCGATTCTGCATACTCCGCAGTATACTCGAAGATTAAGAATTTTCCGTAATCACACAGTTTGCCCACCAAATTGGGTGGTGACAATATTAGTATACTACTATACAGGACATCCGACAGAAAGATTTTCCTGTGTGGCTTCTGTATATGATCGGGCAGATCTTTGGTCCATTGATGCATATCCGAGAGAGCCCTAGACATGAGCGGCCAGGTATCTTCTAAGGCTGAACGACAAGACTGAAAAATCCTCTGGTATGATACAGACTGTATTTGACGGAGGCGCTCCACTTCCGCGGCGGCATCAAGGTCATGCAGGAAGAGCTGTGTGTGACTATTCGGTCGGACCAAACGGATCGGGGAAGTGACACTAGCCGAATCATCTGTGAAAGAGAAACCCCGAAGGTAAACCATGCTAGTTGATCTATCGCAAACCTCAGTTCAGAGATTGACGGAAGAATAAACAAGAAGAGGAGCACTGACCGGTCCAAAGAATAGATACTTGCATATGCGCGCCTACTTATCTCGTGGTCAGATTTTTTCGGTCTTGAATCCGTGGGAGGATCTTGGTGCAATCCGATATCAATCATGGCACGAGAAGCAAGGCCAATCAGGTTCCAAGTTTTTAAATGATGTGGGTCCAACATGGAGTATATTACCATTAGCAGCATTGCCTGGATCCCAGCGAGCGAGCCAGGTTTCACAACTTCTTCGATATGTTCGAACGCTCCAGCGGCATGACGGACAGCATCCTGGTATTGCGTATCCCCTCGTCTCCGCGAGCACAAAGCAAGCGCAATTGCGAGCACCATTCGCGTGGTCCAATGATCCATTGGGCTCGCAGCGTAACGATCGCCTTTCGAATAGACAGCAGCAACAGCGGCAAATAGCTTTGTTTCTGATAAGAAAGGGTATAGTATGTGGATGTTATCAAGATATCTTTGAATCAATGGGGTAATAGCCTGTCTTTGAGGAAGTACGTTGACCGCGAAGCTAGGCATTTCCTCCTCAGAAGACGTTGAGAGTACAAGCCTGGCAAAAGACATTTGCCGAGTGAAGCCATGAAAGTCTCTTGCGGTTGCATTGAGCGATCTAGGAGAGAATAATTCGGTAAGAATGATGAAAGTCTATTACCAATATTGCTCATGGACTTACAGGAAACCGAAATCAGACACCAAGTCATTGACATCCTGAGCGTCTCTTCGTCGTATTCTACTTCCACCATGGAAAATTGGAGGGTTTCGGAAAGGCTGGGCAGAGACAAGATCCAGCGTATTCTCAGTCGCTCTCAGGGCCTTTGCTTCAGCGATCTGTCTCTGCAACTTTTCGACTCGATTTTCTAGCGAGGCGACATAACTACGCTCCTTGCCCCGGGCAAATTGATCATTGGCACTTGAACATTCGGTGCTCCTTCCAGCCCTTTCACAAGCAGTGCAAGCTGGCAATTTCCCATCACATTTGACCTTGGCGTTGCGACATCTTTGGCAAGCTGATACAGGCCGACTTACTCGCAACAAGGGCATCTCTACTTCCAGGGCTTTCGCCATCGTATGTCATGGCGGGAGGGGACACATGGCTCGGGATCAATAAAACAAGATACGAGTCGCAGGGAGATGCGGTGAGCATACAGGTCACGGGTAGGCCTGTATCCTTTTCAAGAGGGCGGATAGAACTTCCCAAAGGAACGAACTCCGAGGCTCAGCCTCGCCGGTCTTAAAGTCTCGAAGGAGTTCGCATGAATTTGAGGAAATCGTAGCAAAGGAGACCGGCTAGCTGATCGGCCTTGGATGCATATGATAGTAGCCTAGCAACCTGGGTTGCCTCGAGGTACTAGCAAGTTGACGACGTCTATCAGGCCTGCTTCGAAAGCGGTCAGTGCTTCGACGACAAAATGGAGCGACGTCGTAGGACCAAGCTATTGGATCATGACGTACTATGTACTAGAAACTTGCGGCAGTGGCACATGGAAGGTGTGGGGGAACATGTTAGTACGACGCCCTGTAGAATCCAGCCCTGTACTACTAGGCACGCTAGGGTCACCGCCGATGGATGGACCCGCCCTTGGGCTCGTACTTTGCCACTTTAGGAAAGCGCGGGGTCCGGGGCTGGGTCATGTCTTACTTCCACTGGCCTCCTGGCACAAGTCGGTGAGGCACCTTCCAAAGGACTGATGCCTCTTAGTCGAGGGATCCTCGATACAGCGTCCAGACTTCTTACAGTTTCCTCCATGCACGAGTGGCATTGTCGATCATGTTCGAATGTTCACTCGTTGCCGTTCATTCCTCCAGGCTTTTCAAGGCAGAGCCCCCCCCGCATCTGCACAGGGCGTTATGCGAACCTTCCATGATTGGACTTATTGGTCACTCTCACAGCTGGGCGCTCACGCTATCGCATCGTCCCAGGCCATCCAGACCGTCAGATCGTCGACGGTCCTACCTTCGCTAGCCGCGCCTTCTTGGACGAAAGCGCCATTAGCTTGGACATCACTACACGCTTCATCCCGCGGCCAGTTCGTTCGTTGAGGTGAACGTACGCTTGACCGTTGCGCACAGAGCGCCGTGGCCCAAATCCACATGGAAGAACCGCACGAGGGCCCCTCGACTGCTACCGTTGCGCGTCGAGAACGATCGGAAAACGACGTTGCTTACCATGGCGATCGTGATGCTGGTGGTTCAAGGGTAGCCCATACGCTCACAGCATGTTGCAGATGTAGGAACCGAAAGACCCGATGCGATCCTGCTTTGCCCCGATGCGGGCCATGTGTAAGGACCAATGCTCTCTGCGAATACTTTGACACTGTATGCCTTCCTGGCCCTTGCGTCGTACCACTTGAGGTACTGAACTTGCCCACAGACTAAGGGCGAAAGAATTCCACGGACCTATGTCGTCCACCTACAACACAAGGTGCAAGAGCTTGAGGAGGAGTTGCGTGCATCGTCGCAGGAAGAATTCGAAGTTCCGGACGCCGACATCATGGCGCGAAGTGCGGGATACGTCAGGTTCAATGAGAAAGACGAGGGGAGATATTTAGGGCCTTCGAGTGGCATTGCTGTAAGAGTGCTTTGGCAGCATCAAACGCATTGAAGTACCTGACAGAATCATGCGCCAGATAACCCGATTGGTCATGGAATTAGCCAAGCAGAATACTGATTCTAAAACCATCAAGGAAATCGTTCCGGACGTTAAAGCGCGGCAGATAAAGGCTCGCTTTGCGAACGAGCAAGAAAAGCCAAGCAGCAAAGTGTATCCCATGATTAGTGATGTCGCCGCGCCTAACCTCCCTGACCATAGTTTGACGAGGAGACTTGTGGAAAACTTCAATCGCAAAGCCCAGTACTTGTGGCCAACACTTCATGAACCCTCGTTCCGAGATATAATTGACGATGTATACAACGGATCGGCAAGTCCGTACAAAAACTTCACACTACGAATAGTTATCGCCATAAGCATGCAGAAACTTCAAACACAGTGGGCTGGTCTAGCCGACTCTTACTATCTTGCCGCTTTGCAGTACCTCGAAGACTCCATCAAACCGATGAATTTGAGCACCTTGCAATGCTTCGCCCTGATAGCCCAGTACTCACTGGTGACCCCAACGAGGACAGCCGCTTATTGGGTGGTAGGGTTGGCGGCTAGGCTGAGTCAAGAGCTTGGGATAACTGAAGAAGCTATGATTGTCCCAGCCAACAACCCTCGAGTCAATGCCATTGATGTTGATATGCGAAGACGTCTGTTCTGGATAATCACCTCAATGGAACTTGGTCTGGCGCATAGCCTTGGCCGGCCTAGCGCTTTTGGCACGACTTATGATCACATAGATGTTGGATTCTTTGAGGCAGTAGACGACAAGTATATAACTTCAAAAGGCGTCATTCCTGGAAGTCCCCCCTGCATAAAGAAACGGATTGCAATCCACTTTTTCAGAATGAGGCTCCTACAAGCAGAGATCAGATGCAAGCTCTATTTAAGAAAAAGGCCAGAACCAAACAGCGATCAGGATCCCTGGTTTCATGAAATGGCTGCGAAACTCAAACAGTGGCGAGATTCAGCTCCGAAAGACGATGAAGGCACTGGATTGAGTGATGTATGGTACGTAAATACTCGCTCCCACGTATTCCATAGTCAGACTGCATTCCCAAGCGTGGAAGTCTTTGATGCTGATTCAAATCGTACCTAATTCGGCAATATCATACTCACTGAAAACCCGCTCCCTTGCACTAGGTTTCGAGGTAGATTGAACACCATGATCGTTTTTCTTTATCGTCCGTCACCGCAGGTGCCAAAGCCAACAGCAGACGCTGCTAGAAGATGTGTTGAGGCGTCCATATTCAACATTCAAATGCAAAGAGAGCAGATCGCCAAGTCCATCGTTGATCTGACCTGGGTTTTCACCCAGTCACTCTTCATGGCGCTCAACGCTATTCTATGGGCGCTTTCCTATCCCGAAATCAGGAAGGAGTATTCGAAGGAGGTAATCGAAAAGCACATATATGTCGCTCAAGAAGCGATCTATCTAGCCTCGCAACGCTGGCCCGGAGTCGAGTCTGCGCTTGAACTTTACCAAAACCTTATCGCTGCCTGTCTCAAAGCGTACGATGGCAACAGCGAAACATCATATGTTGTCGACTCCTCTTCGAGCAAGACCTCCCCGGCATCCCTAAACGATGCTCTGACCCCACCAATACCCCAGCCATTCAACTTCTTGTCATCTCCGCAATCAAACCAATTAGCATCTCGCTCATCGCCTGTTGAAAATAGAATATATGGCAGCACCAATGGGGAGCATTTGCAAAAGGTTTCGCCTAATCTTTCGGATTACAGCCTCTCCGACCAAGTTCTATCAAACAGCTTCCGAACCAATGTCATCCCTCAGCGGTCGCCATTTGATTACAATTACTGTTACCAGGAGAGTCCCTTTGATCCATCATCGGTGTTCAACGCGTTCCCTCAGGCATTTCCGGCACTTGGTTCCTACCCAACAACAAGTGGCAATTATGGACAACACCTCGATCCATTGGGAGAACAGTATTCGCAATACCTTCACGCCCCTTACGTCTCCGATCAGCCTAACCGAACCCTCAATCAGCAGGAGCAAATGGAGCTTATGGAGACTTTTGAAAATACCCCCATAGACTGGGGCTGAAAGCAGTAAAGGGCGCGCTAGATGCTTTACACCGTCCACCCCGTCAGAAGTCTTGCAATACGCGGGAAAGTAAGCAATGAAAGAAGGAAGTTTCTTGGAAACTAGGATTGTGTGATATTCGCGATTGTCGTAGAGAGCTCTTGCGCTTAGCAAGAGGGACAAGGAATCTTCTTTTTTAGGGGCAGAGTGAAACACAGACTCGCAGAGTCAGATTGGCCGGGCGGGAGAAGCTTACATTCTGGATGAAGAATGTTCAAGGGAAAGAGACCCTAAAGATGATCTAGATTTGTGTGGTAATGCAATACCATGAGTGGACGAAATGTGTAATATATATGGAGCAATTTAGCCTCGGGCTTTTGGGAAGGTGGGCTCCCCGCAGTGCTCCGTCCCGAGGAGTATGTATTGTACGCTTGCGAAGAGGTATGTCTGGCGTTTTTGGCTATATAGGAAATTATAATATGGCTCAGACTTGCCTTTACCACTTCATCACCGTCTTGTGCTTCTAAATGCAATTTCCTTTCGAAGAGTGACCTGGTTACACAAGCTGAGATTGCCTCGAAACACAAGATCACTGCAGCGAAGTGTATTTGCAGTGCATTATGACGATTCAGCAGTATCTGAAAGTGTCATCATTGACAAATGGTAACCAAGCGTTTAAGAAATCAAAAGCTCTAAGCGAGGATTTGGGTCCCTTTCGTCTTGCCAGCCTCCATCCTGGCCGTTCGTGCTCCGAATTGGATGGCCCTTTTCTTCTCCGCTGCAGCACCTTGCAGACCTAGCTTCCATGCTAGTAATCGCAAAAGCTTCTTGCTCGGCTCAAGCAATGCAGGAGATTTGCCCTCACCGGAGTCATGATGTCCGAATCCACACTTCTCCCAAACAGGGATACTCAACGCCCAACTCACAAGATCCTCGTCAAGATAGGGGTACCGGACTTCTTTGCCCCAGTGTGAGATCACTCGATCATCACGGCCAAGGTTGCGATTGCCAAGCCTGTTGAAATCGAGCTGAAGCTCGTCTACCAGGCCTGCGTAGCCTCGGCGGCTGAAAGCAGTGGCGTGACGGGTGTAACCACCGAATAACTCATCGGCCCCGAGGCCTGAGAGCAGGATTCGAGCTGGCGTGTTGTGTGCGATGGATAAGCCTGTACTAAGGTCTGTGGTATTACCGCTGCCACGGGCGGCAAAGTATAGCGCGCATGCTATCGAGAAGTCCATTTCTGTGTTATGTGGGCGAATGAGAGAGATTATTTGGTACCGATGGTTCTGTAACTCCGAGTATGGAATATCAATTGCTACAAAGCGCCATCTTCTTCCTGGGAAACTGCTTTCTATTTCTGCGTAGGAGGCGAGCCCGGTAATGCGATCGGGGCACAGCCCGTAGGCTGAGGATTCTTGCGAAGTTCCCCCTCTTGCCGCGGCTTTGACCACCCTAGGGTTCTCAAAAGCGACGTTCAAAAGGTCTATCTCTTGCTCCTTTGGAATAATGTCATGCGCCAGACGAGCTAAGACCGTACAATCGAGGCCTCCTGAAAACAGGACTGCAACACGAGCCAAGTTGGGCGTGCTCGAGGGTGGCACGGGGACATTTCGGACGCGCAAAAGCATCGAATTTTGAAGTCTTTGTAAAAGTTCGCGCACTGCTGATGCCTCCAGTGTTAGAGGCGGTTTTGCACTGCCTTCGCTGTCATTGTTGAAGATCGGAAATGGCGTTGTCTGGCATTAGTCAATGTCTCTAGAGATGTAACAAAGGGGCTCAACCGCACCAGAGTATACTGCATCGATTTATCCGACTTTCCAAGTAGTCGTGGGATGGAAAGAATCGATTCTACCTCGTAGTGCAGTGAGGGGGGCGCCTTTTGCAGGTCAAGCATATAAACCCCATCGGCCTCAATTTCTGTCCATGTTCCAGCACCTGTACAATCACAGAGACTAGAAATGGTTATGCTGCCAAGAAGGTCGTTTCTCATGACAAGTGAACGCCTGCCCAAGATATCTCGCCCAAAAAAGATTCGTTGATGCGGGGCATCATAGAAAACAAAGGCATATGGCCCGGAAATGCTGGCAATAGCGTCAATGGTATGCTGTATACTCTGGCTATATGAAGCTGCCGTGTTGCAGCGACTGGATTTAAATGGTCGGATTGCCTTCATGAACAAGTTAAATACAGCTTGAGAATCGTTGCCATCGATGATCTCGTTGCCGACCTTCCAGGCTTCTCCGTTCCAGCATAGTAACGAGCCAGAGTCCGCATCTTCTTGCGGCTGTCTCACAATACTGTCGCCACGTAATGGCAGGACTGTTGACAGGAAGGCCAGGGAATAGGATTGCTTTTGCTCGTCAGAAGGTGTTTCTTGAGATGATCCACTATTAGATCTAATTGCACGCCTTATCGTGCAGGTGCTATCTGGACCTCTCTTTGAAAGGGACTCCCGAAGGCAGTTAGAAGGATATACATGCTCATCTCGACTGCAAGAAAAGAATAGACCACACATCAAGGGCACTTTCCAAATGATTCAGAACATGGGCAAACGTCTCGGACTTTCGAAATATTGATGACGATAAAGCCAGCTTTGGAAACGAGACCCTTGTGTTGAACTCGTATGGTATTTTGATGTCCACAACAGTGTCACGAGTGTGCACTGTGAATTAGCACGATCAGGTAGTGATAATGGATGTTCAGCCGGTCGGTGGTCGGCGTCTTTGATGCCGACCTTGGCACGAGCTCGATGTCGTACTCGTGTCTTACTTACTTTAGTTTCAAACTCGCAGAGGCAGCTGAGCAATGCAGTGTTCGAGTATTGGCTACAAATTTAACCTCCAATGCTTCTCTAATACCCTCCACTAATGCCGCGAACCCAATGCCTTCGCCGGACCCGCCTACGCAGGTCCTTGGAATCTCTGCCTCCACCAAGGACCTGGGATCAAGCGGCAACCTTGAGCCTGAAGGTGCTCCTGATACACCTTCGCCCCAAAAGGAGCGCTATACGGAAGCTGAACACGATTCAAAGAAAATGGTGGAGACGACCCGGCCGACAGACCGCGATCATGTCACCCTCAAGGATGACGGCCAAGATCTAGGTCACTTAAACCAAAGCCATCAGGGAAACGACAATCAACAGGATCTTACAGACTTGCAAAACAAGACGCAGCTGCTTTCGTTGTCCTCAGGTCCAGCATCAACGAGGGGAGATCAAGCGAATACAGGTGTGGAGCTCACGGCGCCAAATCTTCATGAACAAACAAGAGACGGGGACTACATGGACCCTACACCCAAGACTCCACGTCAAGAAGTTTCTCCTTCGCGGGCTCAACAAGATGCAGCGGCTGAAGGTAGAGGCGATGAGAGCACCACATCCGAACTACAAAGCATATTGGATCAATTTGACAATGGAGATGCTGCGGGAGAAGAAAATGATCACAAAGACCCCCATCGCGTTGGCTCACGCTTGGAAATGCCATTGCAGCACCCCCCACGCCATTCAAGCTTGGAGCCATTGATATCCACAGGCCCACATCCAGGTCAAGAGCCCGCAGCCAGCCATAGATTTGCCAAGAAACACTTTGAGCCTGCAAGTCCTGAACATGAGACTCCGTCAATCAATGAAGTGGATAAATCACCTCCTGTGCGAACTTCTAGTCTGCTTCAATCGGCTCATGTAATTGCGAATCATACAAACTCTTCTCCTTCCCGGAGCTCGTCAAGAATACTACCCAAACTTCCCCCTCCAGGTCCTGATCCAGAGCCTGATCTTCCATTTGACTTTCACCGATTTCTAGAACAGCTACGCCATCGAACTGCAGACCCTGTTGCAAAATTTCTCCGCTCTTTTCTAATTGAGTTCGGCAAAAAGCAGTGGATGGTTCACGAACAAGAAAAGATCATTCACGACTTTTTGACATTCATATCCAACAAGATGGCCCAGTGCGAAGTATGGCGAGGAGTGTCGGACGCCGAGTTCGATAATGCCAAAGAAGGTATGGAGAAGCTTGTGATGAATAGGCTCTATTCCCAGACATTTTCGCCTGCGATTCCGGCACCAGCTCCATTGCAGGGATCCAAAGCCAAGCGGAGGAATGCCGAAAAGTCATTGACCACAGGAAGAAAAGGCCAGCATCAAGAAGATATTGAGCGAGATGAGATTCTTGGCCAGAAGGTACGAATATATGGATGGGTTCAGGAAGAGCACCTCGATATTCCGCTTGTTGGTGATAATGGCCGGCGCTTTCTCATCTTGGCTCAGCAAGGTAAGCCACCGGCAGATCGATCAATTCTCTCAGGGGCTGATATTACGACAGAGCTGTTGAAGATCAAGACGTACAGGGCTCCTAGGGACAAGATTATCTGTGTTTTGAATTGCTGCAAGGTCATCTTCGGTAGGACCTCTCATTCTTCTAGGTGATGATAGCAATACAACTAATCAATCGTAGGTCTTTTGCGCAGCTCAGAAGCCGGAGACACATCGGCCGACTCATTCGTGCCTCTTTTGATATACGTGGTGCTGCATGCAAATCCGGAGCATCTCGTGTCTAACGTGCAATACATCCTCCGTTTCAGGAATCCAGAAAAGCTTGGTGGCGAAGCGGGCTACTACTTATCGTCCTTGGTACATATTACAAGAACGATATCTGTGAGAACACCCGAGTGCTAATGTGCATCAGATGGGTGCAATTCAGTTCATTGAGAATCTTGATCGAACGTCGTTGACTATCTCTGACAAGGATTTCGAAAAGAAGGTCGAAGAAGCAGTATCCGTCTTCGCCGAGCGACACAAAGACGAGATGGCACCACCGCAACCTCCACGCCACACTACCCATCCCCAGATCTCAGAGAAATCGACACTCAGTCAACCGGAGGTAGTGCCTCGGAACTCTCTAGAAGTTGAGTATAGTACGCCAAGGAGACCAACGTCAGCAAGGGGTAATGGCTCCTTCGTCGGTACCGATGGATCAGATGATAGTACTGCAGTGGGTGGGCTGTTGCGAACTATACAAAGGCCGTTGTCAAGTCTAGGCCGAATGTTCTCCGAAGACACTCCAAGCCTCCAGCAGCGACCTCAGCCAGGACCTCCGCTCCAGCCAGATACGCCTGCTCGCCTATCCCCGGCAGTTTTCCAGCCACCCCCGAATAATAACGGAGCGAGAAGGTCTACCGAGGAAAGCGGATCAGCCAATATGGTAAGCCAGGACCATGAGCAGAAGGTTAATGCAGAAGATGCTGCTGCACGGCAAGCGAGCGCCGAAGCCGAAGAAGCGCAGAGGATACAAAGAGCCGAGCATCGTGATGTAGTAGAGTCAGTGGAGACCAAATACTGAATGGAACGTTCTGCTAATAGTCTCAGAACCCTTGCAGGAATGTTTCCAGATCTCGATAAAGACCTTATTGATGATGTTGTGCGACAGAAGCAGGGCCGGTGAGCGGGATCCGAGCTTTGATACTGAATGCAATCGCGCTGACTTCCGTGCGATGTAGTGTTGGCCTGGCGGTGGACGCTTGCCTCGCCTTGAATTCCTAATGGCAGAGCGAAGTCCTCGGATGTTTTCTAGCTGCGCAACATGTCCCGCTCTCCAAGTCTCAACATGGGAGTGCGACCGGAGCATCGTCGGTTCTTAGACGGAGAAGCCATCAGCCGTCCCAATTTTTCATGGTGAAAGTTCAAAGAGGAAGTCACTAGCTGCTTAGCATCAAGTCTATAGTCGTCCGTCGGGAACACCCATGCACAGACGACAAGAAATGGCCTCCCAATTTCCAGTGTTTTGGGTTGCGCCTGCCCTGTAAGAATTTGCTAGCGGCGTTTTCCATGTCGCGCAGGCAAATTGTTTGATTCGAGAATCGGTCTTCAACTTCCACCCAATCGGTACTACAACAACCAAGCATTTATACCTTTGACATTGGATTTGTCAAAGACAGTGAGTGTAGGAGAAAGCAACCCAGAAGAACAACATGGATGGAGCCCAAGAGCACGAATTGGAGGAGTGGACAACCGGGAGGACCACTCAGCCGCGCGCCCCAGGGAACCCCAACATCATTGATCGAGCTACAGGGCTCCTCATTCCTCCTCCTCCATACCAATCTGCCCCTCGCCAGAATGAAGCCAATCAAAACGTGGCATCCGAGACGTCGCACCCAACACCTACTCCTTCGACCCGAGTACGACCAAGATCAAAATGGTCGTGCAGGAATACCATTTGCTGTATTGTATGGCTTTTCATTGTCGCCCTGGTTGTCTTCATTGTTTGTGCTATTGTACTCAGCGCCGACCTGGCAGCGGATTCGGGGAGCGAATACACCACACCTCCCAAGGTGTTTCGCCGTTCTGATCTCCAACCCTCTCCGACGAAATTTTCCGCAGTCTCTGGACTATACATAATACCAGCTACCACAACAACGGCAGATTGGTTGCGAGCCGTTCGATCACGAGGTGAGCCGGAAATCTCTACTACCAGCAACCTGGAAGACATTGCCTGGAACTTGAAAGCCGTCGACGAGGTGCCTCCCGTTGCAGTTTCCCATGGATGGCGTGAACCGGAGCTAGTCGCTTCCGACAAAGTCACTTTCAATCGCTGGGGTGTTGAGATCCTGTATAGGCTCCATCGCCGTGCTATTAATGCCGTACAGATTCAGAAGGGTTGGTGCATGAAGAATGTCTGTAGTAAAGACAAGGTCCTGAGCGTCATGTGCAGAAAACAACACAAAGACATGGATCGTTTTGAACATCAGGAGTGTGATTGGTGATGGAGTGAGGAGCAGAGGGCGGAGAGGACCTCGTTGCAGAAGGATGAGATCGCGAAACATTGCGAGACTGTGTCGCACCAAGCTGCAAAGTTTCTTCTGGTTGTCTGTGGCTTACTCCTTGTCTCGGGACTCGCTATTTTAGCCATACTTATCTTCAGATTGTGGTCCAGTAAGAAGGCCAGGACGGAATTCAAGATTGCTCCAAGTGACGCCCACTGGAGTAACCGATGCGGAAATTTCTGGCCTCTTCAATCAGTATCACACCTTGTCAAGCCTTCTGGACGTGCTGGATCCTCAGACCAGGAAAACCTTAGGGCGCCATGGTACCAGTCCGTCTTCAGAAAACTCCGCGGGTCTTTAAAGACCAATGGCGGAGACAAACGTTGTCGTACCCGACTACAGAAGAGAAAGGGGGACCCTTCCCCACTGGATGACGTACACCCTGTCAACGAGGATCCAATTGTTCCTATCATGCCATCTTCCCGGATCTTTTCGAACCGGGACAACATGGGCCAGAGGACACCACCTGGTACAGAAGAGCCTAAAGGCCAATGTGGACAACGCAGATCTCCGAGGCGATCAGAAGCGGTGAGCTCAGGTAGCGAGCATATTTCCATGACCGATGGTATCTCAATGACGCGAAGATCCTTTGGAGGCGAACCTGGGCTTGCCGAAGCTCGAAAGGATATAACTTCTACGACCCGTTTTGTAGAACATCATTGAGCAAGTGTCCCTGGTCATTGATCACTCTTGGTCGAAGCCTGCCTTGTATTGGGGTATTGCGACTGTTGTAGGAGCGGAGGATTCTGCATAGCTTACAGAGATCAGATTATTGAAAAGAGAGTAACCCAAATGAATTGTTAGAGAAGACAGTAGACTGGCTTAAAGTACAGACGGGTTTTCTACATAGTACAGTATTGATTGATACGCTATACTACTGATCAGCCTTTTGACCTTGTGGTGTCTTCCCATTCCCGGCCATTCCTGAGACTAGACATGGTTGGGACTTTTGGACTAGATAGTGTATATGAACATTGCTACCGAAGAAGAGACTGCTCCGAAGTCAATTTGAATGTTAGGATTTGATTGTAGCCTAAGAGGAAGCTTCAACCTTGCCAAGATCTCCGGGAATACAACAACTACTCTTTGCTCCACCCATATTAGCGAATCCATATACTTGCTATAAAATGTCGAAAGGTCTCAAGTACCTTCTGGTATCATTGCCGACATCCATCTCCCCCACCAACGACCATGACGAGGCTCTCACAGCTCTTCGATCGGCCGTAACAACGGATTACGGGACAGTATTCCCTTTCCAGATACCAGAATTCAAGATCGGCACCCTGGATGCCTTGGTGCAGCAAGCGGACGACTTAGCTAAGCTTGAAGCAGGGTGCGAGGGCGTTGTGGGCAAGGTAGGGGACTCGCTGAGAAATATACTGGAGGGGGACCATGAGAAGACAGCGCAGCAGAAGACGGTCAATGACAGTCAGTCATGGATCACATTTGGCATTTCCTCATTGGTAGCCGCTGACACTAAAGGCAGAGCCTGCCGAACAATATCTAAAGACATTTCACTGGAATAAAGTCAAATACAGGGCAGATAAACCACTGGGGGAAATTGTCAATACACTACGGAAGGTAGCCAAAAACAAATTCGCCAGGAATTGGCTCATACTGACTGGGCCTAATTAGGAGGTCTCAAGTATCGACAATGATGTCAAGAATAAATACACCCAGTATAACCAGGTCAAGACCTCTCTCACAGCCTTACAACGAAAGCAGACGTAGGGCTCATCCCAGCCTTCATCTGTCGGGACTGAGTGACTGACTCGAATATTCAGAGGCAACCTTTCCAACAAGTCTCTTACCGCGATCGTCGACCCATCCCTCATGATCAAAGATTCCGAATACCTCGAAACCCACCTAATCGCAGTACCCAAAACAATCACCAAAGACTTTTTCAAAACTTACGAGACCATAGCCCCCATGGTGGTCCCTCGCTCCGCTCATTTGATAAGTTCAGATGACGAATTTTCGCTTTACGCAGTCACAACTTTCAAGAAGTATAGTGCAGAATTCATACATAAAAGCAGGGAGAGCAAATGGACCCCGAGAGACTTCAAATATAGGGAGGGCGGGAGAGAGGAAGAGCGGAGGGAGGTAGAGCGTGTAGGTAAGGATGAGAGAAAGGTGTGGGGCGAGGCGTTGAGGTTGGGAAGGACGGCCTGGGGCGAGGCTGTTATGGCCTGGGTTCATGTGCTTGCTCTGCGTGTTTTCGTTGAGACTGTGCTGCGGTATGGGCTGCCTCTGCAATTCGTTTGTGGACTCATAAGGGTACGTCAAATCCGTCACTAAGCGCCCCCAATCCCTCGTAGCCATGGGACTGACGTGTGTCAACACATTGATAGACTACACCCAAACTCGCGAAAAAGGCACGTGGGTCAATGGATGCTGCGTACTCACACTTGGGCGGCAAGGCATTCGGTAGAGATAAGAAGGGTAGAGTCACCAAGGATGATTCCTCGACATCAGCGGATATGCAAGCAGCGGGTCACACGGGCGATGGAGGAGATTACTCCGCCTACGTCTGCTATGAATTCGAAATACCATGAGATGGCATTGCCGTCATGGTTGTACATAAAGTTTGCAGAGAAACACCATTGGCAAGCTAGCAAGGCTAGAAGGTGATGACTGGACAAGACGTTCAGATTGGCTCCTCTACCCACGAACTTCATTCAGCCTTATCTTTTCTCGCGAGCAGCCCATGCACCTCTAAGTACTTGACAATCTGCACAACAGCCTCCTTCACTTCAGTCTCTCCGCTCTTGATCACGACCTCGGCGTTCTCGGGCTCTTCGTACGGCGCGCTGATACCAGTGAAGTCCTTGACTTCTCCTTTCCTAGCCTTCGCATACAGCCCTTTCGGATCCCGAGATTCGGCGACTTCGAGGGGGACATGGACGTAGATTTCTATGAACGGTATCGACCTTGAGAGATGCAGCTTGCGAGCTACTGCGCGATCGGAGCGATAGGGCGAGATGAAGGATGTGAGGGTTATGGTGCAGGAGTCGGAAAACAGAAGTGCAACCTGCAGTGGTTTCTTTATCAGTTCGCGATCGTCATGCCGACCGGGACGGAGAGCCGTACCTCAGCAATCCTCCTGATGTTTTCAGTGCGATCTTTCTCGCCGAATCCCAAATCCTTGTTCAGTCCGAAGCGCACATTATCCCCATCGAGACGGTAGGCAGCCAATCCAAGGTGGAGCAGGTGCTGCTCCAGTGCAATGGCTATGGTAGATTTGCCGCTTGCAGAGAGACCGGTAAACCAGAGAGTGAAGCCTGTTTGGCCGCGGAGGGCGCTCCGCTCGGAGTGGGTGACCGAGGAGTGGTGCCATGTTATGTTGCTGAGGGTGTGTTAATATTGTTGGATTCCATGGAGCGGAAGCGTGGAGTTCACACCTACGTCGCCATTGAAGGATCTGTTTGTTGTGTTGTATGAGCCCTTGGACCTTTGTTTCGCTTTTGCCTGTAATGAGAGTCAACAGTGGTGGGTCCCGGTCCCCACAGCTAGTCAGCTACCCTTAGGTGCCTGATGTGACGTGCATAATTAGAGCGAACGAACAAAAATCGTGGCCGACATTCTCTTAGAGTTAAGGCGGCCACGACTTTTGACACCGACCCTCGGACCCTGGGAAAGCCAATCTGACTAGGTCTAAAATAGAAGCCTTGGCAGGACCGTCCGATGTCACTCCTGTCTAAGTGTCCAACAAACCGTTCGGCTGTCGATCATCGCAGTAGATCCCCGAAAGCATAGTGACGTGCCCGGGGACGGCCCTTCGAAAGGCATGCATCCCATGTCGGAATCGCAAGTATCGTTAGTCATTGTAGGGTCCATCGATTTCGTGGACCGTTAAGACATGATAACCTGCCAAGGTCAGCCGGAGTGCATTTCCTGTGTCGTCCATAGATTATTCATTGCCTGAGGGAACACAAGGGCTGTGCAGAGGTGGCTACCATTCCACCAAGAAGGCTTCCTTTCCCTCCGGCTATTCCCTGCAGCAATGCGGGTACATCATCACTGCTCTCTTCCTTACATTAAACAACGAAGAATGCGCACCAAGAAGCCGGCATATTCTTCGAATGGTGTCGACACAGCGCCGCAGGCCTATGTTTGCTCTCCGAGGCCATCCTCTCCAAAGCTTTGATTGAAGTGAGCCATCATTGTATCTTCTTCGCGGTGTTGTTGGCGAAGTACTGGTGATCTAAGCTATGTTGCGCCAGCGTAGTACTACCACCAGCACATTGGTGATGAGGATGCCATTGTAGTACAGGAGTGGGAAGATATCTGATGACTTATCTTCTTGCTTAAAGGCAGTGATGGCGAACCTACTCGATGTTTTGCTTTCTGAGGCCATCACTCCTAGGCATTCCGGGGATATCGACTACGAGTTGAGGAAGGGTAACGATGAGGGTTCCACGTCTCTTTCTTTCTTCTTGTTGGCAGCTAAGTACAAGTGGCATTTTCGGTACTCTCGAAGTCTGCTATCCATAAAGAATTGATGGCATCAACCCACGCTTTTACGTTGGGTGAACGCGGTCCATATCAGAACAGCCGTTTTCAACACTTAGCCTCGATCGATCAGACTACCATCTTCATCTTCGAGTGCCGAGTCTTACCCGATGTGTTGCATGGTGACTGTTATCATCATAGCACTCAAGTGGCATCAAGTCTAAACCTCGCAGGTCAACACCATCCACGGCCACTTAGTAGATTGAGATACAATTTCACGATCTCAGTAGACGTTACTGCGGACGCTATTGCTGCAACCCCTTCCAGTGGAAACGAATTTCACTTCACTCCAAAACATCAGACTTCTTCCCACTCCAGAAACTCTTTATCGAACGTCACGTCCAATCTACCTCAAATCAATCTCAAGTCTCTTCCCATCCTACTGCTGGCCGCTTTCGCCTTAAGAGGTGCCAACTAAATGGCCGAGCGTGTTGGTAATTGCTTGATTGGGCTCATTGTTGGCAGAGGTACGGCAGCATCAGCCCCAATGTGTTCCACCTCACTGAAATTGAAATAGATCTGAGAGACAAGCACAAACGATGGCGCCTTGTTAGAGATAATAGCCGCAGACTCGAGGCACAGTCACGCGATGGAATAAGGTCAAGACCTACTACAGCGCATGCAGCAGCAGTACTCAAACGATCACTACGATCACTACCCGGACAGACTGAACTCTCACCACAGGTCTTGGGCCGTACATGTTCATCCATGGAAGCAGGCGTGGCACCGGCGCCCCCAAACCCGCCATCATCGAATCCAAACACGAAACCCCAGATTCTTATGCCCAATGTCCACTATTCAAACGTCCATAGTCACTATGCAAAGGTCCCGGTGCGTGTCGAGCTTAATGAAAACAATGACGAGTTCAAGATCATGGACGTAATGCAATCCTACGATTATGGCGATCTTGACACCAATCGTCACATAGGATTCCAATGTCACAGAAGCCAGGGAAAAGCTTGTATGCCTGCTCGAAAGGCTGTTGATTTGGAATGGCTGCCACCATTGAGTTCGCTGTTGGCCGAGGAGATCACGCACATGAACAAAATGAACGGGCAAGCGGCCATCTTTGCGAGACTTCGAAGCAAGCGAGAAAAGTATGCTGAGTTGCAGAGGAGGGCCAACAGGGCCCCTCAACACCAGGTGCCATCGTTCAAGATGCGGCTCGGACCCTTGTACGCACGTAATGGCTCCAGATCGGATGTCCCAACACCGCCAATCACCCCAGCAGAATCTTCATCCAACCCAAGTCAAATCGACGCTCAGTCACGGGAGGGATTGAAGGACTGCAACGGCCCTCAGGAGAGACACGTTCGATGGGTGCCGGATCTGATGCAGCAGCAACAGAAGCTTTCCAGTGTCCTACAGCGGCACCAGCGTCCACCACTTGTTCTGAATCGCGGACCTTCGAGGGCCAAATCTGCGCTAAGCAATGTGACAACGGGATCGATGGTAAGATGAACAAGCTGACCTTATGGAAGGGTGGCGTTGAGCGGCGCGTAAATGTGAGGACTTGATCGAGATCTACGGGAAATCTCAAAAGGCTATTTCATGGAGTTCGGACGGCGGACATCGCATGATACCCTGGGATACTGGGCAAAGATCGATGCTAGCATGGCGAGAGTACGCTTGTACCAACCACCAAATGGCGTACGTTTTAATATGTATCATTAGCAACACCAAGCATGCTTGTTCAGGCAAACAGTCGAGAGAACCTGCATTCTGCATTCTGGTAATCTCAAACGTCAGTCTCCGAACCTCCGGATCCAACTCATCGTTAGTTCTTTCGTCCTCCCCCTTTGGCCGGCGCCCAGAGCCCTCCGAGATTACCAACCATGCATTTGTATCTCATGAAGCCCTCGTCCTTTCGCCCACCTGCTCCCAAATCTTCCAACTTTCTTGATGATGCCGAAACATCGTTCCCTTCTCACGGGCTCTATGCTCATACTCTCCTGGCTCCACATTGTTCACCCCTCTGCCTTCCAGAGAGAGATGACCCTGTGACCGGCTTCGACAGCTTCATCTCGTTGCGCCAAACGGAACTCGTTTTCACCAATTGAACCGATGGAAGGAATTCACAGTGTGGACAACATCAATCCTCCGTTTGACCACGGTGAACACAGAGATAAAATTGTCATCGAGAGCATCTCCGATGAGGAATCTGCGCCCTAGCGTATCTCGATCACAGAACAGTAGCCATGATCAATGGAGTCGTCGTATTGCAGTCCTGCGCCATAGATGTTCTCGCTAGGTGCACCATCGGAGATCAATTTGCGGACTGTTTTGGGCGAAACAG
>JAABUW010003464.1_pt1 | contig 22498 bp, 31 predicted proteins | sample 5560081 | NCBI WGS metagenome assembly JAABUW01 (sample SAMN10711882, study PRJNA513363) | rock metagenome | isolation source: Antarctica rocks | place: Antarctica: Victoria Land, Knobhead sud
GTCAGCCCAACCTCCACTCGGCAGATCTTTCCAGTCCGTCAGATCCTTGACGAGCAGATTCCCGCAAGACTGACAAGCAAGTTCCGTCTCCGCTGTCAATTTGGATGCCGGCCATGGCGCTTGCCTATCTGTCTCGGACTTTGCCAGTGAAGGTAGGCCGACTGCGACGTCGACGCCAAGACGGAACGAGAGCTCCTTGGTCGGAGTCAAAGGAATGTTTAGAGCTGGATCGCGGACAATGTGGCAAGGAAGCTCGATGGTAGCTTCCTCGTCCTCATGTTGCACATGCAATGTCTTCCGGTCAGAACCCACGTCGAAATGAGTGCCCTCATTGCAGTTCGAGGGCAATGTTGCAAAGACGGTAACTTGTCGGATGTTGAGCAGCAGCTCGGCATATACGTAGATCAAAGCCATAATTGCTACAGATGGGAGCCTTCTGGAAGCATCTTTTCACCGCTTGCTCATCGCATGCTGTCCAACTGACAATCAATAACTAGTCATTGACAACTGGAAGAAGAGATCCCTGTGTAATTTGCTGACTAAGATGCCATGGACGCTTAGCGTGGACAGCTGGCCGTCGATCTCCCGCCTATCATACTAGTAGTGAGTGTGGGGAAGCTTCGGACCGACATTTTGTCTCTGGAGAATGATCGTTTGTCTCTGCTCTCCAGAGTAATTGCTTCGACGTCAAGTCCTTCGCTTCAGGTGAAGCTCGTGCTCACGTCTTGCATCATGTTCTCTTCTTTCGCATCCTTCTCCAACCCGTTCAGTCTGCCCCGCTTCCTCGGAGGCAACCCCGGGCACGCGATAGATCTCGAACCAGTCCCATTCCACGAAGTCGAGACACAGCACAAGAAGCAAGCTCGGACTCTCAAACACCTCCTCAAGCTAAATCATGCGAATCACGCAATCGTTTACCACAATCTCCAATTTCACAACCATATGCCCCACGTGAGTATACTATTACTGACATGATTGCGTTGAGTCAGCTCATGTAGCATGACAGATTCTAGGATCAGCGTATGTGTTAGGAGCTAGCTCGGAGCACATGGACAAGATCTATGAGAAAGAATCGAAGGAGCTAGAAGCATGGCAAGATTCTCCAAACGAGATTTCTGATTTCGACTGGCGAGATTATCTGGGTGATAGGAGGTGGGGTGCTTATACTGTATGACGGAGAATTTGATCCTGAATCTTGACAGGTATCAACGTGCATACGTCGATTTCTTCGAAGACCAGCTCGTGCTTAGTGGCTACGATTGGAAGAAGGTCCTGGGTGAATACCTCTTCACTGGCAAAGCGCCGCTTATCAACTGTCTCATCGGAGGGCGTATGTATCCAATCCTTCCAGCTATTATTTATTCAACTAGAACCTCTCATAGTGGGACACCCTCTCATTCACCTTGGTTACGCCTACGAGATCTCCTCTCGCGAATTGGCAATGGAAGCCCTCGGTCTTGCCACCACCTCGTATAACTTCCTCCACAAATACCTTGACGATGACTCTTACACCAAGCCTTCCAATTACAGCACTTCCTCTCCGATCGAAATACTGCGGAAGGTCGCGGAAGACAAACGTTTCGACAATGTGTTTGACCACCAGGGCGCTGACAACATTGAGCCCTTGTTTGAAAATCATGAAGCTGTAGTGTTGGAACATTGGAATGCGTGGCATTTACCGAATCCAAAGAAACAATTTGAGGATAGCCAGTATGCAGCCGTTGCGTTGCTAGTGGCTTCCCATGAGCCTAGGAGCAGCAACCCTTATGATTTCTTCCTTGTCCACCTGCTAACGACAAGCCACGCGGTACGAATACTACTACCGTTGATACCAGCAAAGTTTCACGTGGCGCTTGTCAGACAGTGGTGGCTGCTGACCCTAGCCGTGTACATTGCGCAGATACGACCCATGGTAGCCGTGGAATATATAACGGAATACGATACTGAGGGTAAAGATTGGGATTGGGTAGACAAGCAGGCTTTGGGAGGCAAATGGTCGATGGATGCACATTATGTAAAGGGACTGCGGGCAATGAAGGTGGCTGCAGAGACATGGGGGGATGGCCAGCAGTACTACCTGAAAGCTGCGTGTCGGCTGGGGACCGAGTTTGATGGATGGGGTGGCTTTGGGCCACTCGAAGCCGGGGGCAGACGGGGCAGTGCTGGTGGTCAAGGATACAATTAACATGATGATATGCGACTGTGGGAGGGAAACTGCGTCAACTTTACCCCGCTGTACCTATGGCAACACAGCTTTTACTTCAGATCCTACTGGGAGCGTGATTGAACTTGGAAGGGACTTGATTTCCATTGTTGAGTAGCTGTATTGGAAATTCGATGATAACTTGAATGAGGCTATGTCTCCCTCCTCCTCGACAAAATTTCGGTGACTTCACGCGTTCACTGGCCAGATTTCAAAGGTCTTCACTGTACTTGCGTCCTTGCCCACGATAAAATCTTAGCAACATCCTTTCTGGTACCTTTGATAGCCCAGGCAATTCTTGCTTCCGGGCCTCCTTCCACATAGATCGGGTCATCGACACTACTACCGGAGCCAAGAAAGTTGATCGTCGTTAGGATTGCGCAACCAAATAGGATTGACTCCACATTATCGGTCGACAGCCATTTTGCGTTCCGAATGTCAAGCTTTTCTAGATGTGGTAAATTCGTCAGATGCTGTGTGATTGCATCCGTGCTGATAGGATAGACTTCTGTGCTGGACTGTGTCCAAGACCTTGGGACGTCAGAGACAAAGACCATTGATGAAGCAGCAGTGGCTGGGAATGCAGTTGAGGTGACTACAAAGTCCTCCAAAACCGACTTGAAATGTAGATTGACCCGTCTGTTCGACATCAGCATGGCAGTAGATGAGATGCCAATTGTGAGCATTTACCTGAGGTTTCTGCATGCGGTGAGTACGTGCACAATGGCTCCTACAGGGATACCCATATTGCAAGAGGATTTCCTCAGGAACTGGTTGCATCTTGGGTGTGTTGCGCTCTTGCTAATTATCCTTGCCTGTACTCGTGGCTGCGCTTGCGGGGGACGAGCAGCATAGAGCGGTACGCTTCTGTACTTCCACTCCATCCAGCCCGCTAGCTCCTCTATCCGATGATCGTCTTCGTGGCTATCCCATAGACCAAACGAGCGCACCATACCCGCATAATGCCTTGAATGTGAAACTGTTGTGACGAACTGAGCGAATCTGTAAGTACTTGAGAATCTTGGAGCTTTGTAAAGATTCATAGCTGCTGCCTCAGACAATGCCGTGCTTGTAAGGAGCAGTGCGTAGAGCTTCTTCTGAGTTAGATAAGAAAAGATCTGGTCCTTGATCTCGGATGGTAGAGACTCTAGGGGGAACCCAACGAAAGCCATCTTGCTTTTGAATGACCTGAAGCTTGATAGGGCCTAGGAGAGAAGGTGAGGGATAAAGTAGTATCCTACATGTACATTTGCAAACTTTGATGAGCTCAGAGAAAGCGGAGCGCATTGGGCGGAGAAATTTCTGGTAAGCCGCCCATCAACTCTGCTTGAACGAGATACGAGACGCGTGGACAGTGGGTCACCAGCGGTACGCAACCTTTTGATCGTCAGTACGGGAATTGCAGGAGCTTCCAGAGTCTTCGACTTTCAGACTAGAATATCGCGATATCAGTGGATGACTCATAGTTGGAGTTAAGTAGAGGGTTGTGTCTTCGTTCACTTCAAGATTGGCGCTAGTTCTAGTAATGCAGACCATAGGGCTGTGTCTTGGCGCTGATACCCTTGACGCAACTTCTCCCTTTGTTCTATTCGTACGTTCGATCAGCGATGCCAATCTCACCTCAAACCCCTAACGTCCATGCCTATGTATACAGAGCGTAGATCTGTATCGGGCCTCTTCGGCGCGACCAGCTTCCCGTCAAGATGACCAACGTGTATGGCGCAGATGCCCCATCCATCAAGGTGGAATCCGCTCAACATGACGCCAATGGGCAAGACGTTCGAATCAAGCCTGATCCAGACAACCTAGGCGCCTCGCCCGGCCCTCAACTGGAAGACGATATCTATGAAGATGCGGGAGATCTCGACTTTGCGGGAGCGGAACAGGGCTTCTATCTCACAAAGCTTCCCAATTTTCTTTGGGATAGCTTATCGAAGCTTGACGCCAAGCAGGAAATTCAAGTCGGCACGATCAGAGTGGAAGGGGATATGGACAACATCAAGAGGGTCTGACTACATTTACCCCGTTCATAATACCCTCACTGACATGTAGTCTACAGATGAGTCTCTTCTTGACCCCACAAGCTGCGACCATCCACCAGCTCCCAAGAGAATACAACATGCCTATCATCGAACAGGACTCAATCAACACGTTCGTATTCTCAGAGAAGGATTTACCAGGTCACAAAAAGTATACACCTGGTCGAGCGCCGCCTCGATCCCAAGATCGCAGGAAGGTAGAGAAGCCCAGGGCGCCTGGGAAACCTTTCACCAGATTTATACCGAGTATGTAGGTCTTTATGCGTCTCAATGCCTAACTTGCTGATGCAGCAGGAGTAGAACAGACGAGTCTATCAGGCCACATCCAATCCGAGTTTAATTGTCTTCCTGTTGAGAACAAGGAATTCCAGCAATATTCCCTTAGAGAGAACAATCGGAGAGAGGCTCAAAAGCCAAAGATAAAACCCTGGCTCGGTGGGGACGTGGTAATAGATGGGGAGCCTACGAATTACTTCGACGGCCTCATTGTAAGGATACTAATCTTGTTGGCACGTGCGAAAAGACGCTTACAGCACTTCAGTCGAACACGCAAAACACGAGGAAGAAGAACAAGGAAAAGACCGCCAGAATAGCGCAGAACGAGCTAATGGACCTCATCTTTGACTGCTTCAAGGATTTCAAGTACTGGACTCTTGCAAGCCTGAGGGCTAGATTGCGCCAGCCGGAGTCTTTTCTTAAGGAGACACTTGAAAAAATCGCAATCCTTATGCGTGCTGGCACAATGACGGGGAAGTATCAGTTGAAACCTGAATACACCAAAACCGACGCTGGAACATTCGACAATGTCAAAGCAGAGGCTGCACCTGAGATGGATCCTAGCGTGCTTGGGATGGCGGAAGACGACGAAGATGAAGAGATGGAGGATGTGCTAATTTGATACTCAAATGCTTTACTATTTGCGATCTTGCACACACTTCTAGATATTTAGCATAGCGATGGGGTTCAGGAGAAATGTTTCATCTGCGTTCGCTCTGACACGCCGATGGCACGTTCTTGTGTAGCATGCCACCCTAAATGAAGTCCCAATCGAGTGACCGCAAAGCAGAGAAGTGAGACTTTTCTTGCGGTGCTTACCGACTGGCCTTTTTGTACGGACCGCATCAGGACTAGTGTATCTGTAGCGGCTGATGAATAATAATCTTTGTCCCCTTTCAACCACCATCACCGTAATTACAACACGCTTTATCCCCACCATCTGCGCAAACTGTGCTTTTCACGGCGCCCAACTGACTGATTGGAAGCATGTCGGAGGATCAGGATTTGCTGGCTCGCATAGGCAAGCTTTCTGGTACGTTTGCTCCAACGAAATTTCGCGTATTTACTCATACACAAAGGCCATATCAACCATTACAAGACTCAGAGCCCATCGATCCAGTCTGGTGTAGCGTATACATTCAAGCAGCCTCAGGCCTGGAACACATTTATGTCAGGTGCTTCAAGTTCTAGCACGCCCTGGCCAAGGTCTCGCGGTGCCTCATATAGTCGTGGGCGAGGCCGAATTGGCAAGGTTGCTGTCAATCCTCATCGGAATCGTACACTTGTCTTGAACAACAAAGCCGGGACGCACGCCCAAGGTAATGAAGAACCCAATTCAGATTCGCACCAGCTAGGTACAAATCTCAGCACATCTGGGCTCCGTGATGGAAATGAGCCCTCGCAATCGGCAAACGGCTGGGTCACAAAGCGTGATCGACACATGCAGCTCATCAACACTTCCATCTTTGACAAAGAAACGCAAGTCCGTAATAAAGCTATAGAGGAGACTCGGAAACAGAAGGCTCTTCGGAAGGACCAGCGAGAGAAACAGAAGATTGAGAGGCATCTGAAGACACTTGCTCCTCACAACAGTGGGCATGCTATAACTACTCGTACAGTTCACGAGGTCACAATTGATGGGCTTCGCTTCCACGTCCTTGATGGTGGTAGCAGGCTCGCTCGCGTCCGCGGTAAGATCTCTCCATGAAGGAAGCTATCTTCTGTTGAGCTCACGGCTCCCAGGCGCAACGGATTCTGCGAGCACTACGCCCAAACGAGCAAATATCGGAGGGGTGACTTTCCTACGAAGCAAACACGGCAACCTATACCGCTCGGGAGTGGTCAAAGCCAAGAGGTAAGTCTACGCTTCCTCTTGGATGTTCTTTGTGCTGCAAGGACGTCGAAGTGAAGTGTCTCTTGGCTGACCGTCACGGGTCAACTGGCAGATTCAAGAAAATACCCGAGCTTTGCAAACGATTTACTCCAACCGGTACCCTTCTCTTTACTCCGCCCAGCTCGAGATCCACAGTGGAAAACAGTCACTACCCGCATAATACAACTTTTGTACAACACTAACGGCAACTCTTCGTTTTAGGACATTGCCCCAAAGGTCCACTATGCCCTTATATTCACGACAAGGACAGACTTGCCATGTGCAAAGGATACCTTCAAACCGGCAGCTGCCCGGCTGGCGAATTTTGCGACCTCTCCCATGACCCTAGCCCAGAACGAGTTCCTGCCTGCCTGCATTTCCTTCGTGGTAAATGCTCCAATGCGACCTGTCGCTACACACACGTTCGTGTAAGCCCAGCGGCTCCTGTCTGCAAAGACTTTGCTGTCCTCGGCTACTGTGGCAAAGGAAAAGAGTGTCCAGAACGTCATGTTCATGAATGTCCCGACTACGCTAACACTGGGGTATGCCGCAAGCGCAGATGCCATTTGCCACACGTTGACCGAGCTGGACAAATGAGAAAACATGCTGCTAACGTTACAGATGTCACTATCGGCTCGGCAGACGATGACGATAGTGATCTAGTAAGTGATGACGACGACACAGATAGCGACGATGTCGATTCAGATGGTCTGGAAGACGATCCGACGCAGCTTCTGGATGATACAGCTTCCCAAGCTTCCCATGCATTGTCTCAACAGCAAGACTTTGTGCATTTATAGAATTGTGGCGTCGCCGCGGACTACGCGAACAAGCGTCTTGACGTGGCGATCTAATCGAAAAGTGTACCATAGCACAGTGATGATTCACGAGGTTTCAATGCGCATACCCATGGGTAGCATGTCCAAGAGAAGGGGTCTCATCGATTCTTTCGGGCGCTTCGTTGGTCCGCTTTGTCTCATGTTTCAACAGAGCAAGCATGGGGTGCTTGGAATGGTCTCTTGCGCCCACGCCGTTGTCTCCTAATCGTATCTCCAATGAGCGTCAGTGAGGCATTCATGGGTCTCATAGTCCATTCATAGTCAATACCAATAGACAGGTTCTCGAGAAAGTTGAGGCCCAGGCCAGCAATCCAAAGCCTTGCTGCGTGCTACGAAAGGGTGCCATGTGCTTTTCAATCTATAAGCCAGCTCGCGAGTGACACAAGAATTCGTACATTCAACCCCACCAACATTAGGGGCTCCCTGCGCCGTGGCATGTACGGATGCTTGGCGAGCCCACGCAACCTACTAGCTCGCAAGAGGTTCCGACGGTTCCTTAGCGACGTTGTCTGCAATGCGGCCAGCCGCCGTGCAGCTGAGAAAGCTTCTAACTTCTAGGGAACGATGGCGGGTTGTGAGGCTGACGCACGCCTGCGTGCTTAGATTTGTTTCAACCTTTGGAGAAATCTCTCTTTATACAAGGCGCAGTCGGGATTGCATTGCTGAGCATCAATCCCACGATCGAGATCATCCGTTGCCACACTTGCTACACAACAAAGCCAAGATCGCGGCTCAACTTCATCAGTAGCTATGCTTTCCTGCGTGCATCATGCGCCACCTGAGAGATTCGTCGCTGGATGGGTCATTGAGGCAGGCCTTGGAGACCATGGAGCCCCTGGGGAAGGCTTGGCATGACGGTAGGAGCTCCAGATGTCATCTGTCAAAGGGGCTGTCAGGTGTCATATGGACATCACTTGCACCAAAAGCAGGATGAACAATGTACGGCCCGGGAAAATGAAAGTGTGAAGCTACGAGAGGGCTCCAAGGTCAAAGGAGGGCTCGGAAGTGCTTCGGCCTCCAGATCCAAGCAATCCTGTACGTAGTATTGCTGCCACCAAATGAAGGCCAGGAGGACATAGTGATGGCCTCAGCAGTGAGTGAAGCTGTGAGTACAAGCCATGTGTGAAATGCTCCCAAAGAGAGAGATGGAATAACTTTGGGCAGCTATCGCGTACAGAGAAAGTAAAGCAGCCTCACACCAGGCAGATACCTCCAGAGCGTGGAGGGAAAAAGAAGCCATGCCGATGATGTGAATATTGTCTGACAACCATGGCCAACCATGTCATCTTCAGTCATGGCCGCCTTGCTTTTGCTCATCCTCTTTGGGCTCGCTCTCCCATCTGTGCACCCAAGCACGCACGCACGGAAGGGCAATGTGAATGTACTGTGTATGGTCAACTGTAGAGGTCATGCAGTGGCAGCAGCAGGGCAGCAGTCAGAAGCGGGGTTCGGTAGCGTTGGATATGTAGGGCTCAGCTGCCACACTCCCGATTGGCCGCGACTCCTTGGTACCGTGGCGCTCCATGCATGACTACCCAACCTAACTCGATCAGTTTGCAGGCGTTCGCTCAGGGTTAACCCTAGGTCGCACTCTATTTCCAGCCTGCCGTACCCAGTAAAGTAAAGTACTCCGTACTAACCGCGCCAGACCTCCCCACGCTAAGCACGAACGAGACTTACTACAGGCCGAATAGCGATAATCGATCACACACTTGCGTCCTCCGTTTGCACTCCATCGCATACTATCAAAGTACTTCCAACTTTCCTCGCTTGATCTCCCACACGCCGGTACGGATCGCCCACTTAGATTTCCCTCGCTCCCATCGTATCATCTGCTTTAGCAGCTGCCCCAGGCTGGGAAGGCTGGGCCGGACTCCCCCCCCCCCACTACCACATCGGATGCGTGCATCACTAGTCATAAAGCTGCTGCTATCTTCTTCTTTCCCCAGTCCCATTCCGGTGTCAACTTGGTCAATCCTTTCTATTATCTTCACCTCTGCTGGGCATTTGCCTCCATGCTACACTTCTAATATCTAAATCAACTGCACCGTCATCTATTTCCAGCAGTTCACCACCGCCAAGCTTCGTACAAAGTCTGCTTGATCGGGACCGACGATCATCCCAGAATTATCCCCGCCTCTCGCTCACCGCCTATTCTGGAAATCTCGAACCTCAAACAAGCCTGCCATGGCTGCATCGGCCCACAACCAAGTTTACTCAAATGAGCCGCAACCTCCCCTGCATTGGCACAAAGGGCTTGCCGAAGAAGTAGAAGACGACGGTACCCTCGAGGACAGCTTACTTGACTCCACTTCCTTTAACATGGCTGCTGCAGAGCACAATCAACGGCGAGCGTCTTTTGCTGGCAGTGCTTCGCTCGTCTCTCCCACTCAGCAGACATGGACCGACTTTCCCTACCACCCTGAACCTACCTCCAACTATCCCATGAGCAGTCATCACCCGACAGGCCTCTTTCCAGAGCACGCCGGCGCCCAATATCCCCACCATGACGGTCCGCAATTCGCCACTTACTCAAGCCAGATGGTGCCCTGGCAACAACAGACCAGTTTGGCACCCGATGCGACCAATACCGGCTTCAGTACCTTCCCATCCGAGGTCGATACCATCAAACCGGAGGCGCCATATACCGGCGACGTTGACCCTACCCAACATGCAAGCAGCGCTTACGGAAGATTACCTGTACAGATGGATTCCGAATACTCCCAATACCCTGCATCGGCTGCTTCCCCTCAATGGTCTACATCGTCCTCGGATGCCGTAGAAAAGATACCTCGGAGTGGCCAATTCAATAGTCCAATGTTCAACCACAATCCTCCCCACCTACGACGTGATGGTGTGCGCAAAAAGAACGCTCGCTTCGATATTCCAGAGGGACGCAATCTCCAGACTATCGATGAATTGATCAACAGCGCCAACCCGAACAACGAGGACGAGATCAAAGAATTGAAGCAACAGAAGCGCCTTTTGAGAAATCGACAAGCAGCGTAAGTTCACCACTTGCGCCTTCCTGGTTGGCAGTCTGAAATGCTAACATCGATCTAGTCTCGACTCAAGATGCCGCAAGAAGCACCATACCGAAAAGCTGGAAGAAGAGAAGAAGCATTTCCTCGCTGCTATCGACCGACTTGAAGATGACAATCGGAATTTGCTCGTGAATGAGCAGCGGTGGATGCATGAGCGACAGCAATGGCACCAATATTCGGAAAACCTCTTGCGAGAAAAGGAAGAGCTTCTACGCCAACACACCTTGGAGACCGCTGAGCTGCGCCGGAAAAACAGTTACCTAATGGAGGAAGCCCACAGGCTGGAGGGAGCCGCGATGTCTGCTCAGCCGAGCTCTACCGGAGTATCCGCCGGCTTCCCAGAATTCGAACATCTTACGATGGATGGCAGCCCCTTTGACGATTTCTCCTTTATCGACAACCCAGGCTTGGACATGGAGACTAAGTCGGAGTCATCTATTGTCATGCAGCCGAAGAGAGCAAGTCCCATCCTGACGAACGCCGAAGACAAGTCGGCTGCTTCTGGTCTCCTGTTGATGCTCCTCCTTTGCGGGGCCTGGGTTGCGTCGAAAAGTACCTCATCAACAAGCGCTCCTATCCCACGCATGTCAGACGATGTTCGAGTAGCATCTGCAGTGGTGTTGGAGAATATATACAAGGATGCTGGTCTCCAACCCCAGGTTTCCGCCCTGACAAATGTTGAGCCTGCCGGTATGAAACAGCCTGGAGCGACCCGTGCGTCCGTCAGCTCTCGGACCACCTCATCGCCCCTTGCAGCAATGCACCACGACCTTACAACTCCAAGCCAGCAACAACAGCGAGACCAAATCTTCTCGCTGTCTGTGGATCAGTACAATCACATCACCTCGGACGATAGCTACGATGAGCAATTGGGTCCGACCCAAGCCCTACGAAAGCGAAACTTGGGTGACGCCCTCGCTGCCATGCGAGCCCAGAAGCAAGGTCCTGCTGCTGAAGTATATACACGCTCGCTGATGCTGGACAAGGTGCCTGTGGACGTCGTCAGGGATTTTGCACGGATGATGGAGGATAGCAAGAGGGCAGAGCCCCTCAACCGAGAGTACGAGTGTAACCCGAATGGGCACGGATCCGCATGGAATAAAGGCAGAGCGGGAGAATAGTGGAGCGTTGGGGATACGAAATAGGGATTCAATGCCAAAGGCCCAGAAGGCTGATTCGGGGGCCCGGGAGAGATGAGGAGAACAGAACTCACGGCGACCAGAATGATTACGACGAAAATTCAACCTCACGAACAACTAACCACTACGAAGAGCAACCCATTCATGAAGAGCAATCTTCCACGATTACGATTTCCATTCGATGACTTTACGATAACGACCACAGCAAGATTCAAGACGGCGTTCAGCACGCACAGTACCCCGCAAGGGGCCAAATACCAACTCGACGGCTTTTTGATCTTTTACGAAACGAACATTTGCAAGTGAAAAGCGAGCGAGTTCTTGAGCGATATCTTCACTTTTCCTTTTGTGCTTTGAAGTTGAAATGGGATGAGCGAGGAGGTAGAGGTGAGACCGAGGAGTCTGATGGTCATTGGGCAATTTGATTTGGACAGAGTGTGAGAAGTGAATAGATTGGTTGGAGATGACGCTATAACCTCACATGAATCTACATACTCATTCCTCAACCTCCTTGCATTCCGAAGTAGCCATCACCAAATAGTCTGACAAGATGACATGCTACGAAATCCGTTGCGTCCTCATCAAAGGCTTCATTCACCGCCCTGCCCTAAAACCACGGAGCCGATTATACGCCTGCCGTGTCCGCGAGGTCCGCCCTGTACTCCAAATCCGGTACCTGCATCCAGCGCAGGCACATATAGTACACATCTAGCCTGTACGCCTGGATGATCGACGGGGTCCAGCCCCTGACGTCTACCGTTCCAACGCGATCTCAGAAGCGGCCTTGACTCGTATCCTTCGATCTTGGATTGTACTTGTCTTTCCATATCCTACTTGCCCCCAATAATAGAACATGTTAGCTTCACAAAGATGATCGACAAGCGGATAATGTGAGACTCGGGTATGTAGTTGATGATCGCTCGACAAGTCTTTCCACCTTCCACTCTTCCATTGTGTGCTAGGCTCGCACGGCCGTGAAAAAGGCAAGGAGAGGCTTGAAGGGGCGGAGCCGGACGAGGCTTCACCGCTCATACAAAGAGAGCCGGGATGGTTTGGGAAGGTGAGGGCCAATCATCCAGGTTTGACCCGAAACGGATGAAACATGATCGCCACAAGGCTACCACTACCAGAACCAATACACGTTTGCCAAATTCGGATTGTGTTTCTAGCGAAGCAGTGGAGGAGAAGGAGACATTGGAGCAGGGTTGGGCAAAGCCGGAAGGAGGCCCAGAGGAGGAAAGGCACGTACCAGGAATTGCCCAACGTTTTGCTGCCGTTCTTTTCGGCGAGCCGGTAGTATTGCGCCGCTGTGTACTATGAGCGTGTTAGCAGCAATCAGGGACTTTGTGACATGCGTTGCTGCCCGATGTGATGTCGAAACTGAGAGCGAAGAGTATGGGTGTGAGGAATCGAGGACAGCGAATGACGATGGGGAGGATATGTTGGCCACGGGTGTCTGAAGGTCATTCTGGACCACCATCGCCAATATCATAGCTCGGCCATACAGGGTGTGAAAGAGCGTAGTCCGCCTCTTATTGGCAGACGTAGCTTTGGGCTGACTCCTTTGGTCTTTCCATACCGCGAGCGACCGACAGGGAAAGACTTACTCGATCTTTCTTCCCACCGTACCCATCATCGTAGCACCTTGCAACCTCGTTCATTGCATCAGTATCACCAAGATTCGCAGCGGTCTCATAATACTTCCTCGCAGCTACAGCATCTTTCCCTACTCCCCACCCGTGTCTGAAGCTGTTCGCGAGCTCGTAGATTGCAAGAACCAGCTCGCCCTTTGCCGCGCCTCCTTTCTTTATGCCAGAAGAAAGAGCGACCGATTCAATGTTTGCTGACGATGCAGCTGCTCTCGAAAGATATTGGATCGCGAGCGGAGGATTCGGAGGTATACCCCAGCCGTGGCGGAGAGCAAGACCATACATGATTTGGGCCATTGCATTGCCTTCTGCCAAGCGGCCGAACATGGCTGTGGATGCGGATAGGTCGCCAGACTCATGGAGGCGAATGGCTTCTTGGATGTTCTCGTCACCTTTGGCGGAGCTGACGCTGCGGGTCACGCTCGGACGATCTCCAAGGTGAGCCTGTCCGTGGGCATGGATGTTCTGACTGGGGGTCACCGGTCCATTGGGATGCCCATCCTGAGACGTCGGCCGTGCGTTAGGGTTGCTGTTTGCCAGGATTGTAGCTCTTTCTTCCCATTTCGCCTCCTGATCTTCTGCCTCAATGGAAAGGTCCTTGATATCTGGAAGGTCTGAAGGCACATTTATAGAGTTCTGACTGGAAGCTCGTGAATGTAAATGTAGTCTTTGAGACAATCTTCGCTCGCCCTTATCACCTTTGCTTGAGACTGGGGACGTTGTAGAGGCATTAGAAGCACTCCGTAAGCGCTGAGATGTATTAGAAGCACTCCTCAAGCGAGACAGCCTCTTGGAGATAGAGTGATCCTCTGCAGAAGCTGAGACAACGTTTTCATCCGCGAATGTAGGGGGTCTTATGAGTTCTTGGGTGTTGGTATCAGAGCGCATGATGGTGAACGGTGGAGGAGAATCCTCTCGAGGAGGTGCGTCGGCGACTGTAGGCGTGACATCCTCCGCGATCTTCTCCTTTTTCTTGAAGACGTCCTTCAGCGTCATGTTTGCTACTGATATAACGGGGAGTAGGGGGACCGATGTTGTTGGGATTCTTGGAAAGGGTAGGCAAGGAGTAAGGTATCCCTATCCGCGTGGCATTCACCTAATGCGGATGCTTTCTCTGTAGCTTCTGAGGCGCCTCTTGAAGGTATTTGGAGTCATTGTTGGGTCAGAGCTGGAGAGCGGAGATGGACCAAGCCTCCGCAAAGACGTTCGGCTCAGCCCCAGGATTTCGCTTGCGCTCGTCACTCTTACCAGAGAAATATTTCCTTCATTATTCAATTGCATCTGGCTGCGACATGGGCCAAGTCAGGTCTTCAGACCTCTCATTGATTGTTTAATTTGCAAAGCCGGGGAGGGTAGCCAATACTCAGTCGACGGCCACGATTGTGCAAGTCGGTACCTCCGTACGCACCAGGGAACCACCCCATATGATCAAGAACGATCCCAACCAGCCGCGGTCTGGGTGCACTCGTACGCAGAGGTTCCAGATGTCGTACAAGGACTGGTAGCTCGCAACACATGGGAACCAATATTACGATGACGACTGGTGTCGTAGAACGCCGCAACGATGTATCCGATGCACCCGAGACTCGACTGATACAACGATGCTTCTGTGCAACGATTGAGTAAGTCGACTTTTACGTCCAGCGTTGCAACAGTTTGAGACTCGTTATGTTAGTCGCAAAAGCCCGCTGCTCGGTGGTGAACACAAGTCAAGTCAGCATCAAGCTTGCCTCATACAGTCTATTGGACAAGTATGTCAACCGTAGGTTAGTGGAGCATTATAAGTGGATCGTGTTGAGAGCTCTATGAGAATCTCTAGGACCCTATGCAACAACATCTACTCCAGATAGGCTGTGGAGCTAGGCGATGTTGCCACAGCAGAAGGTGGGTCTTCTTCTGCCATAATTCCTTAAGCATGAGTCTCTTTGAAACCTATAGCGAAGCCTCTTTCCGTACATGGGGTTATCCATAGTGCGCTGGATCACTGTGAAAGCTTCGTGGTCACCCTACAAGCATCTTGCCGCTGCTCTCGAGCACTGTTACAAAGTTCGTAACATACGCAATCACTCTATGAGTCAAGGCATTTCACTGTCTACTTGCTCGGCAAATTCGGTCTTGCTATTATGTTGCCACCTTGCCGAGAGATTCGTCCCCATCTTTGGCTGTTGCCAAGTAGGTACGGAACATTGGATATATAGCCATGTATGGACTAGTCCTTCTCCGTTCCCTCCATACCGCCCAGCTCGTTCTCCACTCTCCTTCAGACAAGCAATGCAAAGCTTGAACCTTGTTCATTTTATATATAAAAGAGTGGGTCCGTTACCCCATCCTTAGGACTCCACGTTTTCTCAATACTTGTCCACAAAAACTTACTTAAAGCGTGCAATCGCCGTGTTCTCTCATTTCCTTTTCCCATTTCCATTCACATCTCGAAAAACAGCTTGTTGTAGCACTCTCAGGACTTGATTGATATCCACGCACAACCGTCTCCCATCTGGGCCTTCGCTCTCGTCGCACTTTTGTGTATTCTGACGGCAGTGTCAGCGCTGCCAGAAGTTCTTCCCCTTGTCGCCGTTATAGACCCTCATGCCTTAAGCCATTGGCATAACGGCACAATCGGTTGGAACACCACTGGCGATCATACTCTCAGCCCCCCTTCCGTCACGATGATTGCCTCGCCAGAGACTACGTCACCTCTGATCAATTTGACTATCGCCACCTCGTCGACACTGCAGTCCTCATTTGCAGCGATGTCCCCACTGCCGAAGCTGTCGTTGTCCGGGTCGCTCTTCCATTCTGCCATCGTGAGAACCAACAGTGAAAGCAAGCCTGCTCCTCTGGCGTTCAGCTCTCGTCCTGCAATGGCCTCTGTCGCGTTGTCCATACCATCATCTACGTCTTTTCCGGTGGATTATACCACAGGGAAAATCTCTAGTGAAGGGAAATCTGCCTCGCCATCGTCCAGCTCCGGTTTGGCCACGGAAACATTTGCTGTGTCATACACGCCATCAAATGTCGATGGCCCCACTACAACAATCTTTGCTCGTGGATACATGCCTGCCTCCTCGTCTTCTGGGTCCAGTGTGGCAGATACAAATGATGTCACATCGTCCCAATGATTTCCAGTGGACGATTCCATCGCAACGATTATAGTCAGGGGACACACAGTCCTGCTTCTTCCCACTCCGACAAACAGTCCATCGACAACCAAACATTACGCTTCGCCCACGCCCTGGATTGAAACAACAAACACCACGCAACATCCGAATCCTGATAAGGTCAAGAAGATTGTAGGCATATGTATTGGTTCTAGCGTCGCCGCTGGTGGCTTTAGTTTTACTATCAAGAAGGGCGTCTGGATGGCCCTGGAGAAGGCTCAAAAAGTGCATCCGGACTGGAGCAAGAAGAAAGCGATAGATTATCTCATTAGGTTCAGCCACAGCACTGACTCATCTTGGAGTAGTGAGTCTACTGACAGTTCCGATTTTTCTGACAGTTCCGACTCCTCGGATAGCAGCTGGAGCAGTTTCCCACCTTTTACGGAAATAGAGGGACGGGCTTTGGCTCAAGTCGAGAGCTTCCTGATACGGGAAGAAGTCCAGAATTCTGGGTCTGTGTTTGAGCCTGAGCCGGCAGGGCAGGTCCGCTCCGTGGTTGGAGACGATGCTTGGGGAAAGCCTTTTGCGCCACCTGGCCCAATAGGTCAACCATTGCCGATCGACCTTGGGCGTGGCAAAGACATGGGAAAAGACAAAGAAATCCAGGAAGCATTGACTCTGACCTGAGCTCTGACCACAAGACCAGCTGGGATTCAGAGACCTTTGACCCTGAGACGGCGACAACAGGTCCTCGAGATGCGAACACTGCCACCATCATGACTCTCATCAATGGAAATACTGTTTTGATTCTTCCGCCGGGAGCCACGCGTGCCCCTCTGCGCCTACCGGCAGTCGAGCAAAACACTCATTAGAAAGTCGAAAGGGGTCCGGTATCAAATGCGACCGTATCAGACGGGACCGCATCGAATATAATAGGATACACACCACCCGAAGACAATTCAAGGGCTATTGCAGCAAGCATGATCGCCCCGCTGCTGAGCGCCCCCACACTTTTGTCATCAGCTTTGGTATCTACAAAGCCATAAGAGAGTGGGTCTTTCATGACAGTGCCATAAAGAAGGCCGAGGAGGCGAAGAACCTAGCAGATGTCTGGAAAAGATGATTCGGGTGCAGGAGAGGATACCACTAAATCTGGAGGAAGGAAACGAGATTGCTCAAATCGAAAGCTTTCTAATGATGAGAGAGCGTTACAATCCTGGTGGTACTTACACGAGGAACGAGATGAGGCAAAGAGGAAGAGTCCTTGGTAGAGATGCTCTGTCTTTCTGGAAACAGCCTACCATCGAAGGCCTTCCTGAAGAATCAACGTTTTTGGCTCAGCATGGGGAATCGAATCTTTTTGGGAAATATGGCCAGGCAAGACCTGCACCTCGTCCTTGGCCCAAGAAGGTAAGCCATATTCTTGCTTAACATCTTGCTCCAGATGATCAATCTTTAAGCCACATGGAGGAATGCTGACTCCGATGTCATCTAGAGGGGACCCGCACTAGATGACATCGGAGTCAGCATCCGCCGGGTCTAACATCTGAAGGCCAGACCAGCCAGACCCAAGTACGCCTGCCACAGATCCGCCTGAGCCGTCAGATGGATATACTATGAGCGGTGGTCTTGGAAACCCTCCACCAGATGATGGGGTATCTCCAGGCGGTGTACATGGAGGTCCTCCAATTGGGCATTGGAGGTGGATTCCTGATTCGCCTGATCCTGACGACGGTTCTGATCACCACAGTGACGACGATGGCCAGCTGAAGCCCATAGGGTCAGGATTACGGTCTTCAACATTGGCATCGAAGCCTAGGAAAACAGTACATTGGCAAACACCTTTGACTTCGATAATTCCAACTTTGATTCTTCGGGCTCCAGGCGGTGGTGCTGATGACAACAAATTTTCGAACCATAGTTCTCATGACGACACTCTCACAAATGAGCGGTCATCACTACAACGGACAATGCCGTCATCCATGACTTCGACTTTTCCAACGACTACTAAAGTTTTCAAGACTGATGAGCACAAGCCTTCAAGTCCAGCCACAGAAAGCGTGAAGATTGCCGGACAACCTACGATTACTCGGCTGCAAACTTCGACTGAACAAAACGTGGCCGCCACTGGACAGCCTACGAATTCTCCGCCGTTGAACCCGGATGGACCAAGTGAGAATTCGACCAGGCAGCCTCCCACTGTTTCGACTTTGATCGGGTTGTGTACAGCTGCGGACTGTATGTCCTCGATACGACCGACTGCAACCGAGCACGATTCGGTATGGTTACATTTTATATCTTCAGTACGTCCGGAGTGCTCGTCCTACGACGAACATGGGACATGTTTGTCCTCTAGGCGGCCAACCCCGACGAGCTATAAAACGATTGGTTATACCACGTCGAGCTGACGAACACGCCGCCGACTCCAACGCCATTGCCGCCTCGTTCAACGGTGATGGTTCAATACCATGGTGACAATCTCTGTGACTACTGGTTCAGTGTACAGTGAGGTCACTGTAGCTCCGCCTGCTCCACCGCTTCCGCCACCTCCACCACCGCCGCGGCCCCGGAGGCATCTTTGAGGGGGTAATTACTGGACAGATTGTTGTGTTTATCAGTACGGTCGTTATGACGGGCTGATGGATTGCTTTGATGGACCACTCCCTCATAAGCATCACACGAATCCTCCCTGTCACAACGGGAAGCAGACCGACTGCTGCATCTACAGGAAAATTGTCGCTATGCGTTGTTCACCCTTGAATAAACTAGGCTAGCGTGAGTGGTAATGAGCTCAATATCACCTTGCTTGTGGTGCTCTAAAACTGTCGAAGAAGACGCAAGTCTCCATGATTGGTATTCGCGATGCGCCCCAAATTATTATCATGGATAGCTCAGGGTAGCGTAACCGATCAATGATGTTCACAATTTCCAACCAAACATAAATTACTCTTCCCCATTGCTGCTCATCGTCAAACGTCCTGCAAGCAGCGCGTATAAAGTGGGGAGAGGAGAAGCAGTGAATGGCTAAAGCATTCCACATGACATTCAGCCACAAATGTCTCGCATTTTGTTCGTGACACCACCCGGTCCTTGGGTATTGTCCGCCAACGTATCTGATAGAGCATGTCATCTATACTTTGCTTTACGGATCGATGCAGCGAGAACGAGATTGCAAATTAGATCTTCTACTGCTCTTCGAAACGCTTCGTGCGTTTGCGGCATTAGCAATCTAAAGCGTAAGTAATGGAGTAATGCATCTTGCCGTTCTTTGAAAGACCAAGAAAATCCCAAGTAAGATGCATGGTTTCGTGCGGTTTGACGGGCTGATTCAATGGATTGTTTGATACTTCTGACAGATGACGAGCATTTGGAGTCACATTTACTAAGTAATAGTATCAAGTAAGTCTTTCATGTCCTATTCAACCAACTGTAGTGGCTTGTGTTTCTGCTACCATCCCTCCAATTGCTTTACTCGGTACTAATTACTTAGAATATAGCAAATAGACACCTTCATGGGATTGGGATAATCACACCGCCTAGTTTTCCGATTCCGCCGTTGTTATTAGGAACGATGTCCTCTTTAGATGCCTGAAACCTTGTTAGCATCGAGTATATTAATATATAAGCAACGAAAGGAATGGATACTCACTATTGGTGCAGCCATGATTGTGCCAAAGAGGCAGAGGCGGAGAGAAAATGTGGAATACTTCATGGTTGTGTGTGTGTGTGTCTGTATGTCTGTGGTATGTTTGTATGTTGTATTGTTTTGCCGATTAAGGTAGATGAGGAAAAGAATTTGTGGTCTGTGAATGAAGAGGGAAGATTGGGAGAGGGGAAAGGTCTTATATACGAACAAAACGCCTTGAGACTCTGTTGCGTACTCTATTACCCTTGTCGATTCAAGGAAACGCCTTTCGGAGTTGATCTTTCGGAATGGTTCGGCCGCAGCCTTCGTATGTGCGCGCACCCTCGGCATTGATCTGAGATATCAGCGATCGACAGCGTTGTCTCCGAATGTGCGATTTCGTTCACGTATTTGTATCTAGCGCGGTTGAGCCATGGTCATGATGTCTCTGCTGAGAGACCTCATAATATCAACTGCATCATGTTTTCCAACTTTACGAGCAAAGTGAGATTGCTCTGTTGCGCACCGACATTATCTCCGAGGGTCGAAGTCAAGAGTCGCTGCCAGTCTTCTCCATAAAATAGATAGGCCATAGTCCTGGTAGGACGGTCTTGTTGGTACACTGTCTTTGCCTACCATTATAGCCCCGGGGCTATACAAGAGCCGCCAGGCTACCTACACCGCGCAACTAATAACATCTCCCAATCCCGAGCATTTTGAATATGTGGTAGTGGGGTCGCTCCGGGGTATACCTCCGGAGCGGTGCCGTCGAAGAGAATTTGGGTATACAGTGGCCCATAGTAGGCCTTGGCGTCCGGCTCGGGCCCGGGGCGGGCCATAAGCCAATCAGGCTACCGGCATTGATGGACAAAGCTATGCCCGATTCGGGGGGGGGCGCTGTAATCGTACCTTACCACTTTAATTACCTGAATACATAGTAGACAAAGTAGGTGTATTCACAATACTTCCCCTGATGATTCCTGAGACTACTTCGAGGATACGACTCCTGCATAGCTATGTCAGTGGAATCCAGATTATCTCACACATGTCCAGTATCGATATTGCATTTGATCTCGAGATGCTGTGCAATACGTTGATGCAGGGGATTGTGTGGCTCTCGGAAATCGGTCTCCTCATCAGAGGACAATCCAGTTTCTACTGAAACCCGGCCACTGTGTCTGATCTCACGCAATGGGGCAGGAAGTGTGAGCTTCTTTTCCGCCCCTGGGCTCCCAGTTGATGCTTCTTCTCATACACATAGGACGTTCAGAGTGACACCTCCTTCTTCCCGCTTTCTCGAGCTTCCTCTTGAGATACGCAACTGCATCTATACGTATTTGCTTGTCGAGCAAGATACCTTTCGCGAAGAAGGTGAAGCCATCAATAATGGAAGCGATCACGTCTGCCGGAGCGACATAGATAAATCCTCGAGTGGAGGGGGCGTTTCCTCACACGAAGATAGTATCTCCATGAACACAACAAGCAGCGCTGTGGACTCAGATGTGATCAAATATCCCCCACTCGTCCATGGTGCTGTCCTTATAAGTGAGCTTCATCCAGGCAAGTTCAAGCCCAACGCAAGGTCGACTTATTGGACTGCAAATTGGGATCGAAACGGTCAGATCGAGCAGCAAACAACGTACTGCTTAGGATCCGATATTGATCTTCGCCTATCCCGTGTTTGTCGACAAATTTACGAGGAGGCTACTTATATTTTCTACACGAAAAATCGCTTCTATGCAGAATCCATCGAAACCCTGGGACCTTTCCTGAAAGATCGATCCAGTCGAGCCCGAGCCCTGCTTAAGACACTGTCCATTCCGATCCCATGCGGCACCCAGAGAATGGAAGATGGACATCGAATAATGAGGTATTATAGGGTAAATTATTCGACGTTCGAAGCAGCTTGCCGCCAGCTTTCGAAGAATCCCGAACTATTGGCCAACGTGAGACAATTAGATCTTCGAATGTGGGAATTTGATACGAGCTACAGTTCGCGAGCGAATCCGGACTTGAGTACGCTTAAGATATCTACCCCACGCGCAAAGCAGTTGGCTTCGATTGCTGAACCCGAAGTGATGACTCTGTCCTTTTATGACTGGCAAAAATTTGGAGGGTCTGGGCCAAGTTCACATTCGACATTTGAGCCATTGCCATCTCACATTAACAGAAAAATCCAGCGTTTTCGTGAGGACTATCTGCGGGGCACGCACCGTCCAGAACTCGACCCTATCGAGGGGGAAGATGATGATAGTGGACCCGATGAGGTTGACCATGACGATCACTATATGTCATGGAGGGACATTGTGATGGGTCGACGTGGGACTAATGCAATCTGAGCTCGACGAATGGAACGGTGGGAAGGTTAGTGTTATAGGAAGATCAAGGGCCGATTACGAGCATGTGCTTGAGCATTGTGGTAGACACCCTTGGACATGCAACAAGTTCTAAAGCATGGGCTGTCTTTTAGAGGACGACGAAAGTCTGCAGATGGTCGTTGCCATTAAAACTTTCAGGACTTTAGCAATGTGCTATGCAATTATATGGCATCTTCGTCATCGACCATCACACCCTGGGGTGGTTCGCTCCCGTAATGGTATCTATGCAATCGCTTAAGCGCCTTCAATGCCGTATGATCTGTCTTGGCATGCCGTTCAACGGACCATATTGGCCGTCACAAAATCCTGCAGCGTTTTGTAAGTTCTGCTTAGGA
>JAABUW010003466.1_pt1 | contig 22488 bp, 17 predicted proteins | sample 5560081 | NCBI WGS metagenome assembly JAABUW01 (sample SAMN10711882, study PRJNA513363) | rock metagenome | isolation source: Antarctica rocks | place: Antarctica: Victoria Land, Knobhead sud
ATGAGAACCTGGTGCTCAGCGGCGATGATGACGAAGCTGGTCCGCTGGAGGTTGCGCGGGCGGACGTTTTCAGAGTGCTGGTGCTCTACACAAAGAAGTACGAGGAAGAGTTCAGGTCGCACTTGGAACAGTTCATTGGGAGCTCTTGGAACATGCTCACGACGATCGGCCCGGAGACGAAGTACGATCTGGTCGTCAGCAGAGCTCTCGAGTTTCTCACAACAGTTGCGAGCATAGAGCGGCACGCACAAAGCTTCAACAATGCGGACGTGCTTGGCCAAGTCACGGAGAAGGTGGTGATCCCGAATCTGTCATTGCGAGAATCAGACATCGAGCTCTTTGAGGACGAGCCCATCGAGTTCATTCGACGAGATCTGGAAGGTTCAGATGAGGACACCCGACGGAGGGCAGCGACAAGCTTCCTGAAGAAGCTGATGGAGCAGTTCGAGAAGCCAGTAACGGATGTGGTGATGCGCTACGTCGACCACTTTTTGGCGGAGTATGCGAAGGATCGGAAAGCCAACTGGAAAGCAAAAGACACGGCTGTCCATCTGTTCTCCTCGATTGCAGCCAAGGGCACATCGACAGCCGCCAAAGGTGTGCTAAGTGTCAATTCAAACATCGATGTGCTCGACTTCTTCCAAAAGAACATCGCCGAGGACCTCACCAACGCCGATGCCGAACCTCTACTCAAAGTCGATGCGATCAAATATCTATACACCTTCCGAAGCATTCTCTCGGCGGATCAGTGGCAGGCAGCTTTCCCTCTTTTGGTGCAGCACCTCAACTCATCCAACTACGTTGTCTACACCTACGCAGCAATCGCGGTGGACCGCGCTCTCTACCTGACAAACGACCAACGGCAGCCCATCATATCACGCGAAAGCATTGTGCCACTCTCGAAGGACCTACTACAGCATCTCTTCAAGCTAATGCAGAAGGATCCCAAAGCAGAGAAGGTGCAGGAGAATGAGTTCCTGATGAAGTGCGTGATGCGAGTACTGATCGCCATCCGCGACGGCGTGCTACCCATCATCGACACTGTCTGCATAAATCTGGTCAACATCACGAAAGTCATCAGGCACAACCCTTCGAATCCCGGCTTCTGCTATTACCACTTCGAATCGATCGGCGCACTAATACGTTTCGCTGGACCAACACACCCCGAAAACCTCGAAGCCAACCTCTTCCCTGTCTTCATGGAAGTACTACAAGGCGACGTCGACGACTTCACACCCTACATCTTCCAACTCTTCGCAGCCCTCGTCTCACTACAACCGGAAGGAGCACTCTCCCAGAACTTCCAAAACCTCGTCGGACCCATCCTCACCCCAACAATGTGGGACAGCAAAGGCAACGTCCCCGCCCTCACCCAACTCCTCCGCACCATGCTCCCCCGCGGCGCCGAACAAATCGCCGCCGCCAACCAAACAGAAGCCCTCCTCGTCATCTTCCAGAAACTCGTCAGCTCCAAAGCCTACGAGAACTACGCCATGGACCTCATCGAAACCGTCGTCACCACCTTCCCCGTCACCGCGCTCGACAACTACTGGCTTCCCATGTTCCAGCTCATGTTCACGCGCCTGTCCAACTCCAAGACCGAGAACTTTGAGCTCCGCTTCGTCCGCTTCTACCACCTTGTCTCCGCCTCTGTCGACCGCGGGTTAGGCGCAGACTTCTTCATCGCCATCGCGGATCGCGTGCAGGAGAATGTGTTCACGCCTATCTACATGAACATGATTCTCCCCTCTACTCAAAAACTCTCCCGTCCTTCAGACCGAAAGACAGCAGTCATCTCATTCACGCGCACGTTGGCGGACTCCCAGGCTTTCGCAGAGCGCTACGCCAAGCGCGGCTGGACTATCACGTGCGAAGCGCTACTCAAACTCCTCATCAACCCTCCACTCCCTCACGCGTCGGACGACGCAGTCATCGAAGACCGCGACGTGGACGAGCTGGGCTTCGGGGCCGCTTTCACGCAGCTACAGACGTGCAAGCAGGCTACAAAGGACCCGTGGCCCGAGGTACAGGATGTGAAGGCCTGGGTTGGCACGACGTTGAGGGAAGCGGATCAGAGGCATGCGGGAAGGATTGGGCGGTTTGTGGGGGAGAAGTTGGATGCGCAGGGGCAGGCTGCTTTGAGGTCGGTGATGGCTGGGTAGTCGCTGCCCTGACGGACGGGAAAGGAGAGTGGTTTGCTGAAGGAGGAGATGAACGGTTCGCTGAGGGCAGGTCCAGGAACACGTGGCAGCGGGTAGAGACGGTTTGCTCATGCTGTGCTGTGCTGTGCTGGCGGGATTTGAGCGAGAGACGTGCATTTACGGTTTGGCGAGCGTGCATGCAGCGGGTATAGTCTGGTAGAGTAGACATATAGGTAGGTCACCAGAAGGTAGGCTTCCGTTGTAGTATACACCAAAAGTTACACCTCCCAACATGAGCATGTCTAGGTGTGCTTGCGTCTTATGCGAGTACACGCTGTCTTGCTGCATCTGGCTCTGAGAAGCGTCGATGCGCTGCAGACTCTATGAACGCTTGCATGCAGACAGAATAGGCGGGTAGGTCGTGAAAGGTAGGCTTCCACTGTAGATGCCGCCCGCAAGCAAGCAGTGATGTCGCGTTCCTGGTCTCGATATCTTCTTCCCCTGATGGCGTGCGGCGGCAATGTGTCGTACCCGTCGACCGATTTTTGGTTCGCACGCGTATCTCACGTTTGCTACAACCGACGGCTTAGCCAGCATGTAGGTTCTGTCAACGGGTGCGTACAGCAGGGCGCATTGTTATCGGCGTCTAGGCTGTAGAAGATGGGCTTACATTGTCGCAGCAAACCGAGCGGAGCGATTTCTGCCCTCGAAGGCCAGCTAAGCTCGGGTACCTCATGTCGTAGCTGGCGACCGGGTTCGACGTTTGCTACATCCGATGGTGTCCGGCATCATGCCATGCGCCAACGACGTCTCGCCTGCAGAGGTAGATGTGCTGGACCTGCCTGACGGCTTGAGTATCTGCTGTAGCCGACGGCGACCGATGTGTACACGCTTTCACGCTGTAAGTCGTGCCTGGATGTGCTGCAGCCGTCAACCAAGTTCACCATGTGCTGCATCCGACGGAGACCGACATGAGGTGCGCTGTACATGGCTGTCCACGTCGTCCCGAATTGTTTCGCCACGGTCCGGACTCTGCAGATCGCAGTGAAGTTTGATAGCTTGACGCAGTCTCGAACGTCGATCTCAGATCTAGATCCACTGGAAGCGGCATGGGGAAAGAAGGGATAGTTGAAACAACCCTACCTATCTCATATCTCAAAAGGCATGTCTCAGCTTCGCATCGTTATAGCTGTGTAACAACAGTGGCGTCCGTCACCCTGTCTACAACGAGAACGCCCATCGACGCCTACTATTCTCAACAGCCGCGCCTTGCATAATGCACCAGGATGCCTGCACAACGTGACGTGGACAGTCTCAAGATGAAACGTGGTTGACCAGGTTCGTGGGAGACGGGTGACACGCATGTGGTTTTCTGCGGAGACCACCGGGCGTGAGTCCCCGGAAATGAGGGTGTGGAGGGGGGTGGTGCGAGGCAGGTCCACTTTGCGGAGGTGTGTGTGCTGTCGATGCAGGTCTGGAACGGTCTTGGGCTGTGTATGAGGTGGGAGTTGTTTGAGGTTTGAAAGTGTGTCTTGATGAAAGCAAGGAATGAGGGTGGTGGTTTGTTTCATGAACCTGGATACATTGACATTATTGAATGGCCTCTGTGCGGCAGAAGGTGATGAGATGAAAAGTACAGATGGCGTTCAAGAGAGAGAAGAAGCGGCACGAGGCCTCAGCGAAGCGGTACGCCGAGCCCATCGATGCGTCGGACGATGAACAGATGTACCTGTACCTGATTTCGGAACTGTGCTTCTCGTCCACAGCTATTGGCGTGCCTGGGAAATGAATGCTTGATGTGGTGCACGTTGGACGAACCGCAGTTCACATCGGATCAAGACGGTGGCTAGCCGCGCTTGCTCGACGCCGTCCATGACAAACGGTGTAGAGGAACAATGGGTGACCATTTGAGAGCACGGCGAACCTCGTGACGGCCTGTCAACGTCTGCGACAAAGACGACGGCCTGAAGTGTGAGAGGGTGTGTACCTGTTTTATGCATGAGATGACGCCTGTCGCAGGACCTACAAGATCATTTCGTGGCCGACCAACGAGTTCGGAGAGACAGGGAGAGCCACATGGCAGACGATGTGACACCGTCGCACTACCGCCGAAACGCTGCAGCTCTTGCATGGTGGAGCACTGCGCGCTTTGGAGGCAGGCTTGCAGAGGTTTCTCATCACACATGACTACGAGATACACCCAGTGACTAGTGATTACAGCAGTTTTTTCCAGCAACTGCGGTCGCCGAAAGCCACAAAATGGAATGCTTTGGCGGGCTGGGGACGCGTGGACCGTGGCGAAGATGGTCTGGCCGTGAATTGTCATTACAGGATCACCGTGGTGTGAACTCGTGTCAGATCTTGCTCGGCGCTCCGCTGCCACGACGTCGGGGAAGAGAACGAGATGAAGAGATCTCATAGGACGAATGCGAAGCTGGTCCCGGCGCTTCAGAATTCACCAGGGGTTGGACGCCAGCTCCGCCTTTTTGATGAAGCCGCAACCCAGTCCATTTGATTCCCTTCGAGCTTCTTCCTTGCGGGTGTCTTCTCAACCGCAGCATATATAAGATGCAATCCCACGGGTTTCGGGAGGGTTCCAGAGTTCACGCTTCAGAGTGGATGTTCCGGAGATGGGGAGCGATTGCCATTCGATGTCCAGTTGCTGCGAGCTGTCACGCTGAAGTCGTGTCAGGATGAGGTGGGGAGGTGCAGTTCCTTCTTTGAGAACGGGCAAGATGCCTACAGTGCTGCCACCGACCAGCAAACTCTTGATAAGCTGCATATTTGAATAGCTGTTTCGTCATCGTCGCCGTTTGCCAACGGTTATATCGACCGAGCACTGGGCGCCATGATCAGCCGTGCTCAGGAGAGGATCCGCAAGATGACACGCTAAGCTGTGGTAGTGCTAGTTAGAGTTGGTTCCTGCGTGCGCGTCCAGGAACACGGGCGGGTGGCTGCATACACCTGCATTCGTCAAACCAACGAGCATGGTTTTGTAGAAGTGCAATTGTATGCGGTGTGCTGCTGTGACGAGGTCAATTCAAGCGTTGTTTTGCCGCATTCCACAGTTGCCAAGTCAGCACAATCCTGCATTGTATGTGACGGTGCAAGGAGTTACAGCAATAAATGTCTGAGATTGCTTCCGGCGGGCGAGACCAAACAAGTGCAGGGAGAGGTCGTTTTCGCGGCACGCACGCAATTGCGACTCTTCTCGGATCGCACTTGCCTCCCGTTGGCGAAACCAAGCGGCAACAAGGATAACGCTAACGCTAAGCGAGCAGGGGCAAGGAGAGCTCGGACGGCGGCTTGTTTCAGAAGGTGCATGGGGTTGCTCTCCCTTCTCGTACAAAACTCCTGCGCTTCTCTTCCGGTTCCGTTCCCTCCCACCACAACACTTCACACACGGCGACGATCTGGTCTAACGACTTACTCACCCACATTCCTTCACCACAGCGGGCTTGCCTGCACCACACTCATTACAACCCACGTTTCCAAGCGCCAGCGACGCACAATTCACTAACTCCAAGCCATCCTCCGTGAGGACCGAGTAAGTCGTGCTCCCTTGCATGCGCGTGCACATGCCCGCTCCCTTTCACAATGGCAACAGTGATCAACATATATACTGCCATTTCACCCAGTCGACTGCTCATTCCTCATCGATCTGCCGGCAAGGTCGCACGTGCTAACCGCATACCAGTCGTTACCAATCAGCACGAGATCTGTGATCCGGCGAAAGAAACATCAAGAATCTCAACAACCCTCTCATCGCAACTTTCACTCGACAATGCGTTCCGCCATCATCGCCGCTGCTTTCGCAGCCAGCGTCATTGCTGTGCCCATGGAGAAGCGCAACGTCGTTGTCACCAACACCGCTGTTGAGGTCGTCTATGCCACCGAGTACTACACCGTGACTGGAGGTGCCCAAGCCACTCCCACCACCCAGGCCGCGGCCGACCCGACTCCTCAGCAGCAATACGGCGGCAACAACCACTGGGGTCACAACAACCCTCACTGGTGGGGTGGCAAGGGTCACGGCACCAAGAAGCCGGCGACCACCGCGACCACCACGACCGCTCCTCAGGCCACGTGGGAGCCGGCGCCCACCACGACCAAGACCAAGACCACCGCGGAGGCCAGCCCACCCGCTTATTCGCCTTCGCCTGCACCTGCACCTTCACCTTCACCCGCACCACCAGCGACCGGTTACCAAGCCATCGTCATGCAGCAACACAACTATCATCGCTACAACCATTCCGCCGTGGACCTTGAGTGGGACGCAGGTCTTGCCAGCACTGCTGCCAAGATTGCTGCCACCTGTGTCTACGCGCACAACACGTGAGTCCATTCATCTCGATCATCTGACATCTGACATCTTGACCTGACACATGCGTAGTGAGATGGACGGCGGCGGCTACGGCCAGAACATCGCTGCTGGTGTGGACGGCGGTAGCGTCGCGAGGGTCATCACTGACATGTTCTACAATGGCGAAGTCAACTACTACGTCCCGCTCTACGACCAAGGCAATAACCCCGACATGAGCAACTTCGAGAGCTGGGGTCACTTCAGCCAGATCGTGTGGGCGAAGACAACGAAGGTCGGCTGCGCCACCCAGAACTGCCCGGGCGGTCTAGCCAACACTGGTTCCAACGTGCCTCCGTATTTCACCGTCTGCAACTACGACCCACCGGGCAACTTCGCCGGCGAATACAGCAACGTTCAACCGCCAAGGGCCAACGCCATGGGCACCATCACGGCATAGACATACCGACGTATGTCTTCCGTCTTACGACAACGAGATTCTTCTTCCGGCCCTCTTGCTTTGACGGGAGGGCATTTCTTCTTTTGCACAACTCAACACAGCTTTTCCCGACTGAGCGTGCAACGGTCTGACGGGAAAGGGGCATCAAGCGGAGTTTCTGAATGTGGGCTGGCTTCCAATCGTTCCAGAAGTCTCCATGGCCTGGCGGCACATCATCTTTCCGGCCTGGCTTGCCGGGCTTGCTCTTTGCTTTCCGGTTAGATTGATGGAAGCTTCATCTGCGGGTGGGACGACATTGTCTGAAGGACTGCTTAGGCGTGCTGGGTAGATTAGTGCAAGTGGACCGCTGGCTTCAATGATACTCGAGCTCAACGTTACTTTCGTTTCAATGTCCATCCTTTACATGGTGTGGTTGCTGATACTCTCTACCTATCATGATCTTGCCCTACACTCTTGGATTGCTCCATCTCACATCTGCGTCACCCTATCTCCGTTCTTGTGCATATCCAAGCCGTGCTGTGCGTATGCATAGACGCTCCTTGTTCTGTCAGCCTAATTTGCCACCATCATAACGAGGCTTGATGGCATGATCGAGCTTGAATCATCGGGGTGTCACCCTCATCTTGTACATGTATTTATAGCTCGCGAGTATGCACACACCGCAATGTGCTCATGTGCCTGAGTTTTGGTTTGGTAGCCAATGCACACCTCACCTCATAAATGTCGTTGCTAAATCTAACGAGGTCAGTTGTTCCTAAGCTGGTAGACCTCTCTCTCACGATTATGACGACAGGCGGGATGCGCGGTATTCCAAGCACATGAGCCGCGATAAACATGAGGCTCTTTCAAGCTCCAAAGGCTAAGTAACCTCTTTCGTCGTCTTTCTACATCACGCTGGCAGTCGCTCAATGCGACCCACTCGAGTTCTGATAAGGCCATTGCTATCTACCTCGCTGAGAGCTTCGAGCAGAAACTTCTTGCCCACTGCCACACCTCAGATCATCCGAACATCACATTCTCGACAAGCAGTCTCGCGGACCTCAATAGCAAAAATGTCTTCGAGCTCGCAAGACCGCGTCGTCTCGCTCACGAACCGTTGTGGCGAGAGCAAAAGTCCGTACGTTCGCTCCCACATCGATAACCCGACCGCGTGGCAGCTATGGACGCCAGAGACCCTGGAGCTTGCGAAGCAGACGAAACGACTGCTGTTCGTCAGTATTGGGTACAGCGCTTGCCATTGGTGTCACGTAATGGCACATGAGTCCTTCGACGATCCACGGATAGCACAGCTGCTAAACGAGCACTTCATTCCGATTAAGATTGACCGAGAAGAGAGGCCTGATATCGACCGGCAGTACATGGACTTCGTGCAGGCTACAACTGGTGGAGGCGGCTGGCCGCTGAACGTCTTCGTTACACCCGACCTCGAGCCGGTGTTTGGAGGCACGTACTGGCCTGGTCCCAAGAGCGAGCGGGCACAGATGGGCGGTGCGAACTTTGAGCAGATCTTGCTGAAGGTGTCTTCGGCATGGAAAGAGCAGGAAGATCGTGTGAGGGAGAACGGGAAGAAGATCATTGAGCAGTTGAGGGAATTTGCGCAAGAGGGTAACCTTGGTGGAAGGTCGGGTGAGAAGGTAGAGGATGACGAGCACGATGGGTTGGAGCTGGATCTGCTGGAAGAGTCGTATCAGTTCTACAAAGGGAGGTTCGACAGTGTATACGGCGGATTCGGTTCCGCGCCCAAGTTTCCAACGCCGGCGCATCTGAAGCATTTACTGAGGTTGGGGTCATATTGCCCGGAGGTGCGGGAGGTGATTGGCGACGATGAGTGCCTCGAGGCTCGCAACATGGCGGTCAAGACGCTAGAGACAATGGCGAAGGGTGGCATCAAGGACCAGATCGGCCATGGCTTCGCAAGATACAGCGTCACGCGAGACTGGAACGTGCCACACTTCGAGAAGATGCTCTACGACAACGCTCAGCTACTGCCAGTGTACCTGGACGCATACCTCGCAACCAAATCACAGCTGTTTCTGGACACCGCTCACGACATCGCAACTTACGTGACCACGAAACCAATGATCTCCTCACTCGGCGGCATCAACGCGTCAGAGGATGCGGACTCACTTCCTACCGCCATCGACAAGGAGAAGCGGGAGGGCGCATACTATGTCTGGACGATGGACGAACTCAAAGCCATACTAACGGAACAAGAATCCAGAATATGCGCGAAGTACTGGGACGTCAGGCCTAAAGGAAACATTGATCGACGAGCAGATATTCAAGGCGAGCTCGAAGGCCAGAACACGCTCTGCGTGAAGTACGAGTGTGCAGAGCTAGCCAAGAAGGAGAAGATGGAGGAGCAGGAGGTGAGGCAAATCGTCCAGAGCGGACGACAAAAGCTGCTTGCCTATCGAGAGAAGAATCGACCGCTACCAGCATTGGACGACAAGATTGTGACTTCCTGGAACGGACTTGCTATCGCAGGTCTTGCAAGAGCCGGTGCCGCACTCCAAACACCTGCATATACAGAGGCTGCCGTGAAGGCGGTAGAATGCATCCGGCAGAACTTATTCGACGAGACCTCGCACACCCTGCGCAGAGTATACCGCGAAGGCCCTGGCGAGACACCAGGCTTTGCGGACGACTACGCCTTCTTCATCTCTGGTCTCATCGATCTGTACGAGGCGACGTTCGACAGCAGCTGGCTCGAATTCGCGGACATGCTACAATAGACTCAGAACAAGCTCTTCTGGGATGAGCAGAAGCACGGCTTCTTTTCGACACCTGCAAACCAACCCGATATCTTGATCCGATCGAAAGATGGCATGGACAATGCCGAGCCATCGACCAACGGCGTCAGTGCCAACAACTTGTTCCGGTTAGGATCTGCTGAACGATGAACGGTACGAGAAGTTGGGCAACCAGACGGTTGCAGCGTTCGAGGTGGAAATCGGACAGCATCCGGGCCTCTTCTCGGGCATGATGTCGAGTGTGGTCGCGGCTAAGATCGGTGTGAAGGGCATTATGGTCGTTGGAGACGACGAGGCAGCAAAAGCAGCAGTGAAGAAGTTCAACGACAACGTCACACCCAACCACACGATTGCTAGGGTCGGCGGAGGCGTGAATAGCGAGTGGCTGAGAAGCAGGAATGAGTTGCTCAGGGACGTGGATGGTTCGAAGCCGATGGTGCAGCTGTGTGAGGGTGGTGTTTGTAAGCTGTTGGACTTGAAGGATGTCCAGGGCTTGTTCTAGGTGGGACAATGACGATGACATGTTGACGAGTCTATAGATCTAATGTGTTATGTTGATGTCCGAGCAATAAGTATCAATCACGTGCGCCAAGCAAGTTTGCTGCCTTCTACTTCAACTTTATCTTCCAACCTCACTTCATCCCCCTCATTGATCGCACCACCATTTCGCGAATTTCCAGGCGGGTGATCCGTCAACCTCACGTGAACCATGAGTTGCATCACCGACGCACAAAGGTATTTCCACTTCGACACCTTCTCACTCGACCGCACTTTTGCTGACGTTCTCCGTCACGAAAAGATGGACTACGATGTGGAAGCACATCACGCAAACGCGGTGATAGAAGCACGCGCACAACTGGAGCTTGCGAACGCAAGAATTCACCGCTGGAACAGCGCAATCGCGCATCTCAACGCTCAGAATCCCAGAGATCATTTCGCGATTTCAGTGGCACATGCGGAGAGAAGGGCTGCGGAGGAGATCTATCAACTGATCGCAGGGAATATCGCGAAGGAACTCACCAAATACCACAGAGTAAGTACAATTGTACCCCAATACCCCCTTCAAATCCAACCCTCCGGAGATGGACAGGCAGGCGGCGGACGAGCAGGAGGGCGGCGTGAAGGTGACCGAGGAAATGGTGGCGAGGCGGGTTTGCAGTTCGGCGGAGCCGAAAACAAAGGTCTCCGACTCAGTGGTGGAGGATTCGCAAGTGCAGGGGCTGGCTGGAGCCATAAGAGCACTCGATCTGATATCGGAGAGTCCGTCAACGGCGAAGAGCCTGACGATGACTCGAGTAAGTTCAATGCCCAGAGATCATAAATTTTGCCTGAGATATGGACTAATCACACTCAGAAAGTCCCGAAGAACGCACGTCACAAGCCCCCGGTCCGACACATCTTCCCGAAACCACAACCAACGCAGGAGTACCTCTCCAAAAGCCAGGCGGCACCACAGAAGCTTGACACCCCAAAACGCCTCCTGATTGTGCTCGACCTGAACGGCACCCTTCTGCATCGTCTTGGGAGAAGCCCAACCAGGTTCATCCAAAGACCGCAGGTGATGAAGTTCCTGGAGTATCTGTTCCTCAATCACAAAGTCATGATCTGGTCATCAGCAAGGCCAGAAAATGTGGCACCCATGTGTGCGAAGCTCATGGACTCTGATCAACTGCAAGAACTTGTTGCCGTCTGGGCGCGGGACAAGTTGAACATCCCAGCGCACGCGTACAACGACAGAGTCCAGGTCTACAAGCGTCTGACTTGGATTTGGTCCGACAAAGCCGTTCAGTCAACTCACCCCGACCCGAAGAGAGTCTGGAGCCAAGCCAACACAATCCTTATCGACGACAGCGCGGAGAAGGCTGCCAGCGAGCCACACAATCTGATCCGCTTGCAGGAATTTGGGGGTGAGGATGAGCACGAGACAAATGATTTGGAGAGGGTTGCATGGTAAGTCGGATCGTTCTGCGGAACTAATTCTCCCATATCCAATCAAGCACCGTGCAGCGATTCGTGACCTTTTTAGGTCGTTCGCATCTTCGAGACACTTGCTGACCCTTTCCTTTAGGTACCTGCATAATCATGTGCGTTGGTATGAGGATGTGAGTGCGTACATGCGGAACCACGAATTCGTTTGAGCAATGCGCGGCGATCGCATTTCCAGAGACAAATAAATCGATGTGGTCACTACTGCCTTGATATGGTCACGGGGAGTTGCAAATTGCTGGAGAGATATATGAGCAAGTATGGAGATTGAGTTGCTATGAACCCCGCTAGTCATTATCGCGGATACTCGTCCTCGAGCTGTAAACTAGCCTTGACGTTCATACTCATCAACTCCTGAATCAGCAACTTCGCCGCATACGGCATTGTCATCTTCACCACGCCATTGCTGCTCTCACAGCTCTGGCACCAGCTATTATATCCCATCATCCCACAAGACTCGCAAACGTCCACTTCATGTGCATCAGAGCTCAGCATCAACCGCTCAAGTAGCAGCTGACTAGCACCATAGGCGATAAGACAATCGCGCTCCATCTCACCGAGACGCAGACCACCGGCTCGGGAACGACCTTCCGTTGGCTGGCGTGTGAGGATGGCACGAGGACCGGTAGAGCGGGCGTGCATCTTGTCTTGCACCATGTGCTTCAGCTTCTGGTAGTAGATTGGGCCGAAGAAGACGTAGGATGGTAGACTCTCGCCCGTGATGCCGGAAGTAATGAAGTCTTTGCCAGAGTAGCTGAAGCCGTGTTTCACCAATTCGGCGCCCATGTCTTCGATCTTGCTGCCTCCGAATGCGGTGCCGTATTCTTGCTTTCCTGAGAGGACACCAGCTTTGCCGGAGACGAGCTCGAGCATCTTTCCGACTGTCATACGTGATGGGAAACCATGCGGGTTCATGATGATGTCTGGCGTGATGCCTGAGTCCGTGAAAGGCATATCGGCTTGCTCAGCAATAATCCCAACGACACCTTTCTGTCCGTGGCGAGAAGAGAACTTGTCTCCAATCTCTGGACGGCGTGTCTGGCGAGTCTGAATCTTGAATACTCTCGTGTCAGACTCGTTCGCGGTCGCCATGACTTTGTCAATGTAGCAAGGATCGGGGAGTCTGTACGACATATGGGCCGTCTGCCACTTCTGGTCTCGTGCATGAACGACCATGTGCTGTTGCTGCGGCGTCTCCTTGAGCATATACATGTCGTTGGCTTCCAAAACCTCGCCGACCTCCACGATACCGTCTCTCCCGATCTTGCCGTGCTTGGGGTTCTTCACGTCGCGGTCGCCGACTCGTTCTTGGGCGCCGTTGTTGTATGTCTTGAGAGGTATGCTCAGCTTCTTGAACACTTGGCAACGCCCGAACCCTCTGTCACACGAAGCCTTGTTCAGCACGAGAGCATCCTCGATATCGTAGCCGGAGTACGACATGACAGCCACAATCGCGTTCTGGCCAGCAGGCAGCTTGTCGTACTTAACGAGCTCAATAGTGCGTGTGCTGACCAGAGGCTTTTGCGGGTAGACCATGAGATAAAGCAGGGTGTCGATGCGTGTGAACTGGTTGTAGGCGATGGCGCCAATGGCTTGCTTGCCCATAGCGCAATTTCCGGTGAAGAAAGGTTTCTGTGCCGCTTCTTGGACTTGCTGGGTGGTGGTGTTGGTGTATTGGACAGTTCTTCGAGCTAGAAAGTTGTCGTTCGGCACCGTCAAGCAGTAAACAAATCCATCGTGTTGAGGGTTGGTATGTGGCTCTGGCTTGGGGGTGGCCACGGTGAGTTCGCTATCAGCAAACGCAAAGCTGATACGCCATCCTGTGGCGTTAGCCGTGCAGCCTATGCTCGGCATATTGTCACCTTTTTGGTGGTTGAAGGCGATGTTCACCCTTGTGTCAGCCAGATGCCCTAGCACAGACAAGTCGTGTATCAATGGGATTGAGCTGTTGGACACCGTGACATAGCCTCTGTTGACGAGAGGGACATCCATCTGCTGTGTCTGGACGTCGTCCAACTTACGCTTGGTACCTGAGCCACCACCAGTTCCGTCTGATCGTGCCTTCACCAAGGCTGACCATGCGCCATCTGCAACGGCAATTCCCTTAATGATCGCTCGAGCTTGATTACGGGCCAGTAAGAATAGCCAGTAATAATGCATCCAGCGCCTGAGATACCACCAATTGCCTTTCTTCCAGCCGGCGGGTGTAGGTAAGATGGTCTCGTTGCCTGATCTAGATAATGCCATGTAGTGAGGTGCCTGATAAGTACGGCACATAGTGTCGTCCAAGGGATCATATGATTGTGGCCCACGAATCATAGGCAAGAAAAATTGGTACATGCCAGGGTGATTGATCAACCATTTGTGCATACCGTTCTGTGCCACGGATGGCGGATTGACCACAAATCCTGGGATCTCCGCAGCCAGACGGTCCAAAAGGTTTTCGATATAGGCCTTTGCTGCGGGCTCCGTATCCCTCTGATGTATTGAGATGTAGTAATAGTCTCGGCCCTGCTGATTAACAACATGATTGATTCCGCCATCGCCCATGATGAGTCCAATGAAACGGCACCAGTCCAGATTGCATGCTTCGTCTGTGACAAAGCTGCTAGGAAGAAAGGGGCAGTCCGGCCATAAGTACATAGCATTGCCGTTCTTTCCCACAGTAGAGATCTGGTGGTTTTTATGTGTAGTCGTACCAGACTTACGATCCCAATGACCCACGTTCTTACCAGAAGGAGACCTCTTAGCAACCAGCTGGCTATTAAGCATGTCCTGGGTCGTATAAGCCGTATAGGTATCAGGCTCATCAGTTGTGTTGAGGTACCAGCGGTGACTCGCATTACAGACAGCGTCCATACCGGCACTCTTAAGTCGATAAAGAGGCCCTGCATGGGCCAGACGCGTCACCGTCTGAACGGCGTTCCACTGCTGATAGCCTGATTCGAGATCCATGGTCATGACCTGATCTTCAACCTGGATGGCCGAGACTGCTTTCCAACCACTACTCGTGAGTACTTCATGATCGACGGACAAGCATTGATAGGTATTACGAGGAGATTGGTTGTGGTGCGGGTACGGGATGAGGCCTGCAACAGCTCCCAGGATCGTGAAGGGTTCGATTTCGAGGTGGGTTGTGTGAGGTCCGATTCCATCCTCGTAGATGGCGATATTCGAATCGTTTTCCTCGTTGACGTCCAGGTACTCCACGATACCGCGAGTGAGAGCGTCTTCGAAGTCCACACTGCCCTTCCGCAGAGACTCGAGGAATTTCACAGTGACTTTTGACTTACCGTTTTCAACCACGATCATAGGCCTGCAAATCCGCCCCTCGTCCGTTGCGATGTGGACACCGTTGTGATGGTGGTTGATGTAGACGCTGACGAACTCTGACATCCTTCCTGCACGTCTGAACTTGCGGAAGTTGACAAGGAAGTGCTTTGGTTGTCGTGTCAAGGCAATCGGTGTGCCGTTGACGAAGATGACATACGCCCCAAATCCATTGATCTCCGTTCCTGACGCAGAGCTGACATCTTCGGCGCCTAGAATGTAGACGATCTTTCTAACAACATCTTCATCGTCCGCAGTCGTAATGTGTGTCATGAGCGCCAAGTTCTTGATGAGACCACACGATTCTCCTTCGGGAGTGTCAGATGTGCACAGCATGCCAAATTGAGAAGGCTGCAAGGCACGCGGACCCGAAATCTTCCTCGTCTTCTCAAATTGACTGCTGATCCTGGTCATCATGCCGAGTGCGCTGATGTAGCTCAACCGGCTCAACACGTGAGTGACGCCAGCCCTGTCCATCTTGAATCGCCTCAAGGTCCAGTTTCCAGTTGCGATTGCTCGTTCCATGCCGCCTGTTATGCGACTTGCGAATTGCTCTAGAAAAGGTACTGGGTCCCACTCTGACACCGGATTGTATCTTTTGAGGGACTTCTCCATATTTTGCTTGATCTGCTTGGTGAAGTCCTTGAACAAATCTTCAAAAAGCAGTGACAGCATCTGCCCGGCCAACTCCAGTCGCTTGTTGCCCACGTAGTCTCGATCGTCCACAAGCTTCGGATCGTGCATTGCCATGAGTACTCGCCGCGCCATGAAGGCAATGTACAAGGCTTTGGGTCGAAAATTCATGCCTTTGACTGGTACGTGAGGGATGATGGTATGAGCGAGTTTGTCGAGAGCCCACTGCTTCATATTGTTTCGCACCTGGTAATTACCACTCTGAGGATAGCGATCGCTCTTGAGTCTGAGACCAATGTAGATTAAGGCCTGATCCTGCGTCAGAATGCCCTCCTGTGCTGCCAGTTCCAGGTTCGGCGCGAAGTCGTCCATATACTGAGCATCGTTGCCAGCGGTCAGTAGCAGGATCTCGTGGTCTGAGAGAATACCCATCGCTCGCAGGACGATCGCCACAGGGATGGGCTCGTTCAGAGAGTTGTGCTGCAATACCAGTACGTTCTTCTTCAGCATGACATACGTCTTGGTCTTGACGTTCGAGGTATGGCTGGTCACGGAGGCCTGGATGATGCCTTTCATCGTCTCCACGATGACTCTGTTCTTGCTCAGCTGCTCTTGGACGAGGATAACTTTTTCCTGTCCACGCACGATAAAGTATCCACCAGGATCAATGGCGCACTCGTTGAGCTTACTCATCTCTGCTTCAGACCTGCCGCTGAGGACGCACTTGCTGCTTCGCAGCATGATAGGTATACGTCCTATCATGATATTGTTCCTCCTGATACGGCCAGACTGTTTTGGGTAGGTGACGTCGACGAAGATCGGCGCGGCATAAGTCAAATCCCGTAGTCGACATTCGTTTGGAGTGAACGGATTGTCGACATGACCTTTGTTAAAATCGCTTGCTCGGACAGGCTCGCCGATCCGGATATCGTTGAACTGTACCCACTTGGCCTTCTCGTTGTTCATCGGCAGAGTGTCGCTGGCAACGAGCGCGTTGGCCTCGACAATTTTCTTCAGACCGAGTTCTGTGAAGTAGTTGAAGGAGTCGATGTGCTGCTTAACCAGACCTTTGACTCGGAGAAAGGCGGGCAGCAAATTCCATTTGTCTCTGGCTGTGTTGATCGGATCCGTGAGGCTTTTGCTGTAGTAGAACGGCTTCAGGAGGGCGTCCATGTCGTCCTCTGGTGGCACTGATGGCTGCTTGGCCACTGAAGATTTTGTCGCCACATTTTGCTGTGTCTTCTTCGGCGCAGGCTTTGCGTCGGCCTTCGGATCATCTTCGAACGTAACTTTGCGTCCAGCCTTTGGTCTCGCAGGTGGCGCTTTCGGAGCTGCTTTGGCTGTACTCTGATCGCAAATGTTAGGACAGCCGGAGTGAACCTCAGCACATCGATGCGAACCTTTGCTGCTGGCTTTGCCGCCGTTGGACCGGGCTTCTTGGCCTTGGGCGGCATCGTGGCTATCGGCGGTTGATTTGATGTGTTGTCGAAGCACTCATATCTTTCGTTGGCAAGATGTTCAAGAGGTCATGACTCGGAGCAGAATTTCAATATGGTCTCACTTTTAGAGTTCAACTAGCTCGTGATTGGCTAATACCGTCTACAACCCACGTGATCAGAAGCCTAATGAGAAGACACAAGGCTCGGAGCCACCTTCGAACTGGATATGAAGATGCATTATACTTGGATTATCAACACTATCATCACTAAAAAGTGGCACTTTCCACAAGACTACTACCACACATTGCGAGCCTCGGCCACGGCTCCAACGAAGGAAGCTCATATAAGGGCTAAATTACCTGCCCACACCCACTCACTCAACGATGAGAGGTCTGAACGATTGGTGTCGATCTTTTCGAGCCTTCGAGGCAAGGTGGAGCGCTTGCGCTTAGCGCGCCAGCAATACCATGAGAGCTAGCTGTGCTGCTGAGATTGTGAGCCGGAGCTCTGCCTGTTTGTCCGTAGTTGATCCGGCCCAGGTTGCTGCAAGCCGAAGTAGATAGATCTGGGAAGGAGACGCCGTTGCTCGTGTACAAAGAACGACTTCAAAGTTCAGAAGCCAGCATGCAGGGCAGGGCAGCGGAGCCAAACTGGGCCACACAAAGGCTTCATCAGTTTTGCGATTATCCGGGGTGGAGGTCCCAGTCCCGATTAGAGCTTCTCAAACGACTCATGCGACTAGCTATAGGCGTGGTCATCGTGTGATTTCGAGTTGGGATGGTAGAGCCGGTGACCAATAGCAGTGGTGGATGAGGTCCCCCTGCATCGCTCGTTGCGGTCCCCTTGCGATGAATTCAGAGCTGTGTGCTGTTGAAAGGCAGAGATTGTGATTCACAGCTTGTTGTTATCCTCGTTGAGTTCCGCAAGAACGTTCGACCAGTTGCGCAATTCGAGGGTGATCCGGTGGAGGTGCGGTGCTTCCCGATCTGGTTGTTCTTGGGTCGCTCCTACTCTCTTCAGCGTTCTCGCTGAGACGACCGCACATCATTCTCTTCGCACGACCCCACCGCCCTTCTCCCCTCCTCGACCTCGCTCTTGACTGTTCGCACACTGTCATTATTGGATTTTGCGACGACATTCCTTCCACACTGTACTTTTAGTGACCCAGGCGCAACTTCGACTTTGACTCCCACTCCGGGCTGGCTTTCAACTATTCAAGATTCGAGGTACGTGTATGAGCGGTGATTTGTTGACCGCGCCTTTTCGCTACGCGCGACTACGACTGTGGGCTAACCAATACCGCTAGAACAATCAGCATACGCAAACATGGCCTACCACTATCGCAACCCCCAATCGCCGCAAGACGAACCGCAATTCTCTAACTTCTCCACCAACCCAATGTCACCGCCCCGCAACCCCAACAGATTAAGCGCAGGCATGGTGAGCAACAGCGACGTGAGGGGGAGTTTGACAAGGCGGTTTACCACCAACGCACTCCCGACGCTCTCTCCCATTGGGCAGCAGAGGAGACAGGCAGCAGGGGAGACACAAATGGTGAGTACAGTTTTCCCTTCAGCCACGAAAGACCAGCAGGCGGTGGGCGGTATAATGCAGGCGGATCACAAGCAGGCGACTGGTAAGATTGAAGACTTGATGATGGGCAGCTAGCCATCTCCAGGTTTGGTGAGTTATGAATATGTTGCCCAGGTAAGATGTGATATGACTCGCAGGATCATTCGCCATACGTGTGTACAGAGCTGCGTAGGCGCTGTTGGCGACGGGCGACCGAATCTCATGTCCGACGCAATGCCGCTGAGCCCCATCGAAGAAGAAGAAGGAATACGCAGCCACCACCAGCATCATTTGTCCGAGATTGACGTCCAGATCCAGCAACATTGGCTAATGGAGGGCGAAAAGCCTATCGGAGCATATAGCAGAAACGGACCAGTAAGTTCTACACTTCTTCTCGTCTCTGTCTGTTGAGGGTGTGTGTTGTTACCTTGTTTAAGGCAGCCAACTTAGGCTTCACTGCGGATCGTGTAGACGCCTGCACCGGCGCCGGCAGCCTTGACAGCTTCGAGGAATATTCTGGGCACATGCTAATTGTGATCAGTCGGAGCGCAGAATGCGCCAAATCGAAATGCTGCTCGAGCAACAGCGTCGAATCGCCGCCGAACTCGACCAAGTCGACGAACCGACCCTTCGTGAAGTTGAACAAGGTCTTCGCCACGAGCGTGCTGTCTCTCAGATGATCGCTCAGAGTGAACCGACCACACCACCTGAGTATCAGGACACTTTTTCGAGTAAGTCCATCGGATACCTTCAAAGCAAGGCGTTCGTCTGACCCTCCTTAGTCTCTGGCTCTCGTTCAAATCGCTATTCGATGAACAGCCTTACCTCGCCACTCGGTGTTATCAACAGACCAAATCGTTCGAGCACTCAGTTGACTTCGCCGATTACTGGATTCGCCCGTCCGTATACAGCACACAACGGTAGCTCGAATCTGCCATCACAATCAGTTCCGGGCTCCCGCCGCCACTCCGACGACGAAGAGGAAGACGACTTCATATTCGGCGGATACGACGCAGGTGTCCATCGCGCGGCAGCAAAGTAAGTTTGATCTCCCTTTCACTGCTCAAGACAATTCTTATGACGTCGCCGATCTTGTCACATGTTACATGCCAGAGCTCGGACCATTCATATACGTCCTTTCTCTTGACATACAGCTCACAATAGCTCACTTTTCACAATACCAACCTCATCACATCTATTGTCGATATATGAACAATACTCGATACTTCTTTAAGACTTCGTCCGCCAGCACTTGAGCTGACTCGATTATCTACCTCCAGTCCGAACCGCAACTCCATGCCAGTTACCACATACGACCGCAAGCGTAACACTTCAGACTTCACATCAGCGTTTGGTCCACTGAACACGACAAGCTTCCTCTTCGACGACGAAGACCAGTCATCCACTCGTCCAGGCAAGTCCTCAACCAAGACCACCCCACCAGATACGAAGACCTACCTGCAGGTACAGCACACTGCAGACGGGTTCCCGAAGCTGATCCGCCGTGACGACAACGGTGAGCTGGTATCCGGACCCTCTGCAGCTCTTGACTTGGCGCTTGCAAAGACCGAGCAGCAGGTAACCGAGCGCAATACGGCTACCCGTCACCGCATCTCTCTACCGCCCAGTGCACTGAGCAGTGGCGGTAACATTGCTCCACTGAACAGTATACTCGCATCAGCAAACCATAGCAGATCGGCTACCAACAACCGTCGCTCAATGGAAGTCAAATTCACTGCCGAGACCAAGCGCCCTGCGCTGTTCGCTTCACCGCCTCACAACATGACGAACGGCATCCTCAAAGCCCAGTCTTCCTACTCTACCAACGACATCCCAACACTCAAGAGCATCAACGGTGAAGCTACTGGCGGTGGTGTCTCAATCACTTCACAATCTACTCAGAGCAAGAACACCTCCGAAGCCACTGCATCCGAGCAGAGTGGTGTGAGCCGCGTCACCTCAGACTCCTCCGTCCTCCGCAACAGTCAAGACTTCACTGGTGCGCAGAACGGCAACTTTGACGCCTTCTCGTCTTCACAGTCCGCTCTCCAAGGCACTGCTCCAGCTTTCGCAGGCATGCACGAGCACAATCAACAGCCCTTCACATCTCCTACCATGTCGCCATACGCTCAGCCAGCCTTCTATGGTGGGTACGGCATGCAGATGCTCAACAATGGCTTCAACGGCATGAACATCAGCAACGGCTACGCCGCCCAAGGCCAGTGGCCAGCCAGCCAAGGTCAGGGCTATCAGCAGCCAGGGTATGGAGGGTACCAGCAATACTCTCAGAGCATGCAGACTGTGTCTGGTGCAGCTCGTCACTCCGAGAACAACCGTGCGATGGTGCAGAACCGCAAGACCCAGGCGGACGACTTCTACAACCAGGCCAACGTCTCCGACATTGTTGGTCAGATCTACACATTGTGCAAAGACCAGCATGGCTGCCGCTTCTTGCAGAAGAAGCTTGAGGAGCACAACCAGCAAGACATCCAGCTGATCTTCGATGAGGTCAAGGAGCACTTCACCGAATTGATGATGGATCCATTTGGCAACTACCTCTGCCAGCGTCTGCTCGAGTACGCCAATGAGGAGCAGCGTACCGCCCTCATCTCCATCGCCACACCAGATATGACCAGGATTGCGCTTAACCAGCATGGCACTCGCGCTCTGCAGAGAATGATCGAATACATCTCTACCCCAGAGCAGACCCAGTTGATCATCGATGCTCTGGACTCCGATGTCGTGCAGCTCATTCAGGATCTCAATGGCAACCACGTGATCCAGAAGTGCCTCAACCATCTCTCGCCGGCAGACGCCCAGTTCATCTTCGATGCTGTGAGCGGCGCCTGCGTCATTGTCGGTACTCATCGCCACGGCTGCTGTGTGCTCCAGCGCTGTGTAGATCACGCCGTCGGCTTGCAGAAGGGGGCTCTCGTCACTAGTATCATTGCTGATGCGTTCGCTCTCGTGCAAGACCCATTCGGCAACTACGTGGTCCAATACATTCTCGACCTCAGCGAGCCTTGCTTTACTGAGCCGCTCTGCCACAGCTTCGCTGGCAAGGTCGTCTATCTCTCCAAGCAGAAGTTCAGCTCGAACGTCATTGAGAAGTGCATTCGCTGTGCCTCGCCTGAGACGAAGCGCATGCTCATCCAAGAGATCCTTCCAACACAGGAGCTTGAGAAGCTGCTGCGCGACAACTACGCCAACTATGTCGTTCAGACCGCTCTCGACTCTGCCGACGACGAGCTCAAGGGCATGATGTTCGACAACCTGCGCTCGATCATTCCCTCAATTCGTCACACTCCGCATGGCCGTCGCTTGCAGACGAAGCTCATCGACTGGGACGAGACCGTTAATGGCGGCCTACCTCCCAGCATCATGGCGCCGCCGACGAACGACACGCCTACGCACTCGATGCCGAACAACCACTCAATGCCAAGCAACCACTCCATGAGCTCAGCTGCTCCGTACTCTTCCCACGTGCCACACTCCAACCGCAGCAACCGCATGGGCATGATCGGCGCTCCTCCGTCATGGGCCAACAACAGCTTCTCCAGCGCTGTTCCGTCCAGCTACGGCACGCCGAACGACATCGTCGCCCCATCTCCCCAGCGCAACCAAGATTACAACTTCCTCAATGGCTCGCAAGGCTACCAGAACCACGGCTTCGGCGGTCAGACCTTCCGCCAACCCCCAAGCTACAACAACAACCACTTCTAAGGTTGCTCAATGCACAGCACAAGCGCTCTCAGAGCTACGATCCGACATTCAACGGCCGACTCTCTGCCACGATAGACGAAAAGCAGCATGCACAGCCCGGCGTGGCGTTCTATCAAGCAGCATCATCACTCTACGACCTTGACTTGCATCT
>JAABUW010003468.1_pt1 | contig 22481 bp, 40 predicted proteins | sample 5560081 | NCBI WGS metagenome assembly JAABUW01 (sample SAMN10711882, study PRJNA513363) | rock metagenome | isolation source: Antarctica rocks | place: Antarctica: Victoria Land, Knobhead sud
CCAGCAGCGGCGGCAGCGGCGGTGGAGGTTTCGCGCAAATGCGAAACCTCGGAGCCGTAGGCGAAACCTGCGAAACCCTATGCGAAACCTCGTACGGCGAAACCCTGAGGTTTAAGCACGAACCCTGCACGTGCCCATGCGAATCTAGCCACCACATTGCACAACATTGTGCGCATCAGAAGATGCCACACATTGAATTGCACAGCCTTTCTTGCTCCTATTTGCGAATCTTAGTTGTTGAAGTGGTATCATCGGCTGATAAGGAGAAGCCGCCCGCAACAGCTCCCTTGCAGTTCCCTTACTTGCGTTTATGCGATCGGACCTTCCCGGCAGTGTAATACAGCAAACTGCGGCGGCAAAGCACTGAATCGCCATTGGTAGAGCTTCGGAATTCAAAAAAAATGAGACGGTTGGCCGCGGCGCTGCTTTGCACGGCGCTGCTGGCGATTGAGGTCCAGCAGTCAACGTCGACTGTCCAGCAGTCCACTTCGACGTACCAGCGGCCGTCGGCAGCAGACGCCCTGCCGCTGGATCACCAGCTACTGCAGCACCACAGCAGCCACCCGCACGCTCCGGAGCAGGTTCACATTGCCCTGGATGGCCCTGGCGCTCTGGCCATCAGCTGGGTGAGTGCAGGGCTGCTTTTTTCGGCAGCCACCTGCATAACAACCCAACATGTATGCCTCAGTACGGTTTGCAGTCGGTGTGTGCATCAAGGCAGCCACGCTTTCACCTTTTGACAATATTCTGATTTTGCCGCCAGGTGACTCATCCGCATGAGGACGCCTCCCTGGCGGCGTTCGCGCCGCAGGCAGCGCAGCACCCGCTGATCCAGCGCCTCGCTGGCGCCCTCAGCTCAGCCGCATCGGTCGCCGCGGCGCTTGGCGTCCCAGGCCTGGCCCATCTGCACTGGCCGCCCACCCGCGCTTGCTCGGCTGCGCTCAGGGCGGCCGGCGTCCAGTCGGTGGTGCAAATCGGCGCGGCCTCGGGGTCCTACAACGCCAACGTGACGGCGGCCGCCGGCGCGCAGCGGTGCTACGCCGTGCCCAGCTACAGCAGCGGTGCGCTGCACCATGTGGTGGTGGGCCTCGGGGAGGAGGGCCCCCTCGCCGCGCTGTCCACCTACTTCTACAGGTGACGGTTATTTCTAGGGTTCTCTGCACAGTGCTGTCCATTTACATCTACAGGTGGGGCGCTAGTGCTGTGGACCTGTTGAACGCAAAACCGGCGGTGCTAACTCATACATTGGCATGCTGTCAGCGGTGCACAGGCGCAGCGGCTGACGGTCAGTTGGGACTGCCAACCCGATTGATGGCGGCGGTTTCGTGCGGGCAGGAGGAATGAGGCGCTGCAAGGCCTCTGCAACGCTGCTGGCTCGGCACTGAGCTTGCTCTCTGTGTGTTACAGGGTGGGCGACCCGCAGCTGGGCTGGAGCGAGGAGTTCAACTTCACAATGCCGCGCGAGGCGCACCAGGTGAGGATCCGAATATACACCGAATGCCGCCACTGGGCACTGAATGCCGCCACTGGGCCAATCTTTGCTTGCGCAATGTGATGCGACACACGCAGTGTCTGCTTGCAAGCCATTGCACAGGAAAGTTGGTATCAGGCACTGCGCTGGCGGCCAGAGTTGTACACCCAAAGCAGCACACCTACATCGTGCTTTGGTCACACCCCAGACACATGTCCTGCGCCTTCCCTAAGAGGACGGCGGCTTCCCCTATTGCCTGGGCCTGGTGGGTGACCTAGGGCAGACGGAGACAGCGCGCAGTCACTGCATACTTGCTCAAAACCCTGCTGTGTTGTTGTTCAGGACGGCGGCTTCCCGTACCGCCTGGGCCTGGTGGGCGACCTGGGGCAGACGGAGAACAGCGCGCAGACGCTGGAGCACCTAATGGCCAACCGGCCTGCCTCGGTGCTCAACGTCGGCGACCTGTCCTACGCGGACGGGGAGGAACAGCGGTGGGACAGCTACGGCCGCCTGGTGCAGCCGTCCACCGCCGTCGTGCCGCACATGACCATCGAGGTGCACACAGCTTGCAGCCGCTTGATCAACTCTCCCCCTCTTAAATGCTCATGATTACGTGCTCATGATTTGCCCACTGCCATCGCGCCGCACCTGACCATCGAGGTGGGGAGCCTGCGAATTATTCCTTGCCTTGAGAGTTGTCGCAATGATAGCAGAATGCCGTCGGGTGTCGACTGGCCAATGCGTCACCATCCTGGTTAGCACTGGGCCTGTCACTGCGCTGATGCTGAGGTTGTGAGGTCATTGTCAGCACTGTCATTGTTGCACATCCTGGACCTGTGCTGCGCCGCAGCTGCTGTTTATCATTTTGATCAACATATGTATTATATGCATTGACAAAGAAAACCCACCTTGCCGCAGGGCAACCACGAGCTGGAATCGATCGACGGCGGCCCCCTGGACTTCTTGGCCTACGAGTCCCGCTGGCGCATGCCCTTCGAGCGCTCCGGCAGCAAGTCGGCGCTGTACTACTCGTACGAGACGGGCCCTGCGCATGTGATCATGCTGGGCAGCTACGCGGCCTACGGCGCCCATTCCAAACAGGTGGGTCTTCCTGGCGAGCTCCCCTTGCATTTCGTCTGCATTACACACGCTGATATCATGCTATGACTGCACCATGGGAGCATTCGGAGATCCAAGATCAGCGACTCAGGGGTGTTGTTCATGGCCGCGGTCCGACTTGCCACACCTGTTCACCATGCGCTTTCCACCGCTCGCAGGTGGCGTGGCTAAAGCGGGACCTGGCAGCCGTGGACCGCAGGCGCACCCCCTGGCTAGTGGTGGGCATGCATGCGCCCTGGTACAACAGCAACATGGCGCATCAGCTGGAGGTGGAGGACATGCGCCTGGTCATGGAGCCGCTGCTGTTCTCCTATGGCGTGGACCTAATCTTTGCCGGTGCGTCTTCGCTGTGACGATCCAGTGCCAATACCAAGTACCGTATCCAACTCTCTTCATCATACAGATGAATGGACGATGCAAGTCGGCCATCACTCGACTGTCCGGCCCAACCTGCGAATCTTCCATGTTTGATGTACAATCTTACGTCGCTCTCTCAGTCTGGCGCTGAACGTTTTACCGCCTGGATTGTGCAGGCCATGTGCACGCCTACGAGCGCAGCGTGCGAGTCTTTGACAACCAGCCCAACGACTGCGGGCCCGTGCACATCGTCATTGGCGACGGCGGCAACCGCGAGGTGAGCTGCGTGCTGCAGACCGTTTTGGCTTGCACAGTACTTGCACAGCTGGTTTGCATTTCCCCGGTTCCTGTGCAGGCCTGTGATGAGCACTGCGACACTCTTAATCTGCGATCATGCACGTGCTGATATTTTGCCCAATATGTGCTGCAGGGCCTGTCGCGTGACTACCTGAAGCAGCCAGAGTGGAGCTCCATGCGGGAGTCCAGCTACGGACACGGCACCCTGGACTTTGAGAGTCCCACCTCAGCCGTCTTCCGCTGGCACCGGAATCAGGTCAGCCTTGGGTCGCAGCGTGCCCCACCCCTCTGATCAATCTGACCTTCACGACCACGCCACGGATCCTGCTGTGAAAGCTGGTTCGTAGAGACTCCGCATGGCAGTTCCTTGCAGCAGCGCAGACATGGTTGGGATGTTGCAGCGCAACATGCTGCAGTGAACAGCACAACTGACGAACCTCCTGTCGGCTTCGTCCAGGACGGAGCGGCAGTGACGGCAGACGAGACGCGCTTCGAGCGGCGCGCTCGGTGCGTCGGCCAGCCAGTCGGCCAGGCAGACGCGAGCACGGCCACGCAGCGGCGGCGGCGGCAGATGCTGAGCGGCGCCTGAGTGGGCCAGACTCGTACGAGTGGTGGAGTGGAGTTCGGCCAGGTGCCAGAGGTTTCTCTGGGGTTTGGGGTTAGTGCAGCAGCTGTCTGTCGGTCTCAGGTAGCGCTTAGCATGTTTTCGCGGTGCCCGCACGGTCTGTCCTGCGGCAGGAATGAACAGGAACAAGAAGTCACGCAGGGCGGGCTTGGCACTAACGAGATGTCAGGCCAACTTTCCATGCTTTTGACCAGCTCCCCGGTTCTGACCGGCTGTACCTATCTGTCTAGATAGACGTTTGTTGGGATTCTTATTGCCATGCGGTATATCAATGTAACAATGTTGATGCCTGTTAGCGGCACGGCGTACAGCGCCGCTAATCTCCTGGCAAAAGAGGCAACTCTACAGACACATGTTCACAGGCCGAGTCTGTGCTGTCCCTTGTTACACACTATTAAGTCCTATATGTTTCAAGTCAATAAACCCAAAGTGCCTGAAAATATTTTCACTCAAGACAGTGCTTCTGTCACTTGGACCGCTGCCGCCATAGTCATTTTGTCCGTGTCAGCACCCGCTGCGTGATGTCAATCAGCGCATGTCTGCAGATCGTTGCGTGCTCCGACCTCGACGGCGGTAGCGACTCGATCTGCGAGGCCGCAACACACAAATTCATCACGCATGGGCGGGGGGTCTCCAGCACTGCGGCGGTTGCCTCTTCCAGATCAGCTTTGTACTAGAACTGCCTGCTGTTTGCTGCCGACGCCAGTCACCACATCTGAGAACAGGCTGGCAATGCTACTCAGGCAGCACAGCATCAATGAACTGTGCATGCGGTAGAAAACAGAGGTGAAACTGGGAGTCTCAGAAACGCACCGCCGCCACAGCGGCCGCCGCGTGCTCGGCCGCCATCTCCCGGGTGCGCTCGATGCCGCGGCTGCTGGTCACCATGTCCCGCGCCGCGTTCACGTCGCCGGGGTTGCCGAAGCGCCGCGCGATGAGCGGCACCAGGTCCTGGCCGCCAGGGTTTATGAATGTCAGGCTTGCTGTTGCTCAACTGCACTCATGTACAACCTGTGGTGCAGAGATCAAGCCTGCCCTGCTTTATTCCGACGCATACACCATGCTGCCGGCGCTGCTGCCTGCTTTTGGGCCGCCAACAGGACGGGAAACCTCCTGTTGCAACTGCCCAAAAGAAGAATTGCTTGAATACAGGAGTGCAGCGACAAAATGTCGTGCACCGGCTGCTCCTGGGCGGCAAAGTCGACGGGCACGGTGGCGATGCCAGAGGTGGCGATGCGAATGGCACTGCCATCGAGTGCAGGGTCACGATCAATCCAGCGGTTTCGCACCGGCTGCTCCTGGGCGGCGAAGAGGACGGGCGCGGTGGCGATGCCGCTGGCGAGGTCGTTGAGCGCCGGCTTGCCCAGGATGGTGCTGCTGCCCGTGAAGTCCAGTATGTCGTCCACCAGCTGCACATTCGGTCAAACCTACGTCAAGCACACTCACTGCTATATTCTTTCAAAACTTCTGGATACCTGGCAGCTGCCTGTGAAGTCCAGCATGTCGTCCATCAGCTGCACCGTCGGAGGCCAACCGTCAGGAACACAACCTTGCACATTGGGCCTACAGAGTCCTCCTGCCTCTGTTTGCACCAACGATGGTCCAGGTAACACGCAGCCGCCGTGCATGATATCCGGTCATGAGCATGCCTGGAAGGCGAGGCCCAGGTTGCGGCCGTAGTCCCAGGCGTGCTGCGCGGTGTCGGCATCGCCGCCGCCCAGTATGGCGACCGCCTGGCAGCTGTTGGCCATCAGCGACGCCGTCTTGAAGAACGTTTTGCGCACATAGTGGTCCATGCTCAGCAGGCTGTCCTCCGACTTGGTCATCTACAGGTAACGTAGGATTGTTTCATGAGGTGCACGTCGTCTGTCTTGACTTGCGCACGTAGTGCTCCACGCTCAGCAGGCAGTCCTCCGATTAGTCATCTGAAAACCGTTCTGCCAACATAGACATCGTGAAACGTGTGTCTGAGCTTGTCGTGCTTGCATTGTGATGCAATGCAGAAAGGTCCATGCTCAGCAAGTTGTCCGCCTTTGCCGTCTGCAAACACGGAGCGGACGAGCCGGAATTGGCACAGTTACTACTCCAAGGACGCGGCACACTATCGTGGCCAGCTTTTCATTCCCTGTCTGCAGTCGCCAAAGCTGACAGCACTGCTGCATATCCGTCTGCTTTCATGAACCTTGTTCCTCCTGATTGCGAAATTAAGGGATGTCAATGCAGTTGTGTCGCACGGGTTGAGTGCAACCGCCGCAGTTGCATTTGGACATGAGGTTTGAACATGACTAACGAGCATCGTGCGCCGCACCTGCATGATCTCGCCGGAGACCAGGTCCTCGATGACCTGGCTGAGCAGCTGGATGACGTCGCTGTTGCGTAACGCTGCTAGCGACACCGACGCGCGAGCCAGCAGAAAGTCCCCCGCCAGGATCGCCACCTGTGCGACGCAATGCTGGGATCGTCAAACGTCTGCTGCACGATATGTGGACCAGGCAGGCGCGCGCACCAGCAAAAAGTCCCCCGCCAGGATCGCCACCTGCGGCCGCGGACATTTCCTTGATTTTCAAAAGTCTCTTGCACGATGGTGAGAGAATTCACTGTTTTGACGTGTTTGACAATGCAGGCAGCTAGTTGCCGACGCCGCTATGTCTGCATGAGTTCTGCAGTGGCTTCCTGCACTCAGCTTCGCGACGTCGCGGAGGGCAGCAGAGATTTAATTATAGGCGCGGGGCGCAGGACTCGGTACCTTGTTGCCAAAGGCGACGTTGAGGGCTTTGAGGCCGCGTCGCGTCGATGCCGCGTCAATCACGTCGTCGTGCAGCAGACTGGCCACATGTATGAGCTCCGTGATCTGCAGGCCAGGAGAGCAAAGCGCATTGATGGCATGCGCTGCTATCAAACGGGACATGAGCTCTGCCGTGCCACGCCACAACCTGGTCGCGTGCCGTCCTTGCATGGCTCTCGATGTGCCGACGAGGCCTCAAGATTTCGCTTTCTGCGCTGGCATCAACCACCTGCCTGCAGGTCGTGCCAAGTCCAACATGTGCGCTTCCGTCAGTCTATCGACGCGTGCCTGCCGAGCAGAATGCAACCGAGAAGACGGCAAACCCACCTCTGCAATGCGCTGCTGTCGCCGCCGGTGCTCGGTGATGTGCGTCGCCGGCGGCCGCATGTCCACCGACAGCGTGGTGGCCGGCGGCACCGCCGCCGACAGCGAAGAAGCCATCAGCAGCAGGATGGTCGGCCTTAGCCGCTTGCCCTCCGAGCCCAGCTGCGGGTGTGGATGGTTCAGCTTCAGGGTTGCAGGTATTCAGGGCACTGCTGCAAAGCCAACAGCATGATGCATGATGTATAGTGATCATGTGCTTGCTTGTCTGAAAATATGGCAATGTTACATGATGTGTGAACGGACTTCACAGGCGACCCTAAATCTCACCTTGAAGAAGTACTCCGCCGCTGTGCTGAGGACGGGGATCTCCGTCAGGATCGTGCGTCGCAACCGCTCCGACACGCTTTCCAGCTCATCAGCAACAAGGGCAAAGGGGTCCATCTTCCGCCCGCCCAGGTCCGCAAGGCTCTGCGGATGCGGCAGAGAATCCAGTGACGGCTGATGCAACAGATAGTGCAGTAGCATTCACTGCGGTCGCATTCCAGAAGCGCAGGGCAAGACATCATGCGGAGCATGCTTTTGAATGCACAGGATGGCAGGCGATGCTCACCGCAATGAAGCCGTTCTGCGTTGCCGAGGTCGACAGCCCCTGCGTCTGCCGCATGTGCTGCTGCAGCTGCGGCTCCAGCTCATCTCGCCGGCATGCGCATGGCTGCTGCTGCAGCTGCGGCCGCTGTAGGCACTGCTGTTGCTGCAACAGTGCTGAGATGGCCCGTGAGCCCTGTGCATTTCGGGAAGTGGCAACATCGGAAGGTGCAGACCATATGCTGGATGCAGACGAGCGAACAGCAAGGCACCGTGCAAAGCGCCATCAAAACCGCTGCCGTGCCGCACCTGTGCGGCCGCCTGGCCTGGCACGCCCAGCACGCCTGCGCAATAGTGGATGCCATGTGTGATGGCACAGTAGCTTGCGGTCTGCAAGACCTGAAACCTTGCAGGCAGCGCACAGCGACAGTCAACTCAGGGCCAACAGGGCACGTGCCTGACGCTGGGAGCCGGTCCAGCGGCCGCAACGCGTCCGACGCCAGCAGCGCTGCGAGTCTGCCCAGACGCTGCATATCTGCTGCGTGTCCAGTTGCACCCAAGGCCTAGGCGATGTCCCTGAGAGTGCTTAGTACAAGCCCATGCGGTAGCTGCACCTTAGTTTCGCAAAACAACGCGCGCCCGCTGATCCCGCAACACTCATGCAGCTTCGGATGTGTTTCACAGTCTTCGACGATGCTTGCAAGCGGCCAATTGCGTGCGCAGTAGGGTGCGAGCGAGCCTCGTGGAAACACATGCCACTTCCGGCTTCTTGTACTAGCTCGTGATTAACTTCTAGAGAATCTAAACAGGCATGCATCCCGGCAACGGAGTTGCTGCTTGAGACGGCGCTTGCGAAATTTCACGCCCTCTTTCTCGCGCAAGCGTCGCCAGGCCTTGCACCACAGGTGTGTGTGGATGCAGCGCTGCCAGCTCGTACCAGCTGCATGGTCTCCACAGTGCACACGGTGCCCAGAGTGCAGTTGCCAGCCATCCAGCAACTCAGGCGTGCAATGCAAACGTTCAGTGCAGCGGCGCGCAGCATGCATCAGATGCTGCAGAGGATGACGTCGGATGCATATGCAGCCGGGCAGCCACGGCAGCGCGCATTGGCGGGCGCTGGGTTGCTAAGCCCTGTCAGATGCTGTGCAGGCAAGCATGGCTGACCGCGGGGGCTTTGACCGCGGCTTTGGCGGCCGGGGCCGTGGCGATGGCGATCGTGGCCGGGGCGACCGCGGCCGGGGTGACCGTGGCCGTGGCGACCGTGGCCGCGGACGTGGTCGGGGCCGTGGACGGGGCGACAAGGATGAGGAGAAGTGGGTCCCGCTCACAAAGCTGGGCCGGCTTGTGCAGCAGGTGAGGGCATTCATCTGCAGCATCTAAATGCTTTGGGCATCACTCTGGGCCATCTCAAGCCTGCGAGTCCAGCAGCGACCCACCTTGAGGAGAAGTGCGCGCAAGTGCCAGAGCCTGCGCTCCCGCCGCTAGGCGCTCGGCGAGCTATTTGCGAAAGCTGCAGCCCGGGACCCCTTCGAGACCACTCCTGCCGGCACCTCGACGCAGAGCACCACAACCACGTACTTTTGCAGAACTGCGCTGTACGCTATGCTGATCGGCCAGCCGCTGGGCGAGCCATGCGCCAGCTCTGCAGGCCAGGCCCTTTCCAAGACCACTACAGCCGCCCGTGTCGCTTAGAGAACACAACGCACAATCACATGCGACTGCAGAATGTCGCAGCGTGCCATCGATCGTGCTGCCTGGGGATGTGGCAAACTCTGCTGGTTGACACTGTTACATGCGTGCCACAGGGCAAGATCAAGAAGCTGGAGGACATTTTCCTCTTCTCGATGCCCATCAAAGAGTACCAGATCGTGGAGTTCTTCCTGGGCACCGTGCTCAAGGACGAGGTCATGAAGATCATGCCCGTGCAGAAGCAGACGCGCGCCGGTCAGCGCACCCGCTTCAAGGTGCACCCCTGCTTCATCTGGCTGATGAGTTGATGATGAATGGTATCGGGAACAGCTGCCTGAAACAGCTTGTCGGGGTGCATGGCAGAGTTGCTTCTACTGGACACTGTGACCTCGACGCTGACGCGGAACGCCCCTCCACTCGCGTCATGTGCGGGCTGCAGACCTGGGCTGGGCAGGGGAGCTCTGCACAGCTGGACAGTCTACAGTGATGGATGCACACTGGCGCACTCTGAGGTCCATAGACTGAGGGCCTCCACTCCAAGGCGCTCAGCCCACCGTGGTCGACGTCTGACCGGGACGTTAGAACCGCAAATCAAGCCTAACTTCTGCGACCTAAACCCTGCAGGCGTTCGTGGTGGTGGGCGACTCCAACGGCCACGTTGGTCTGGGCGTCAAGTGCGCCAAGGAGGTGGCGACCGCGATCCGCGGCGCCATCATCCTGGCCAAGACGTCGGTGGTGCCTGTGCGCCGCGGCTACTGGGGTAACAAGATCGGCAAGCCCCACACCGTGCCCACCAAGTCGACCGGCAAGTGCGGCAGCGTCACGGTGAGCGGCTGTTGGCAGCTGATTGCTCTACATCGCTGCTGTTCCGGTCGACATCACGGAACCGCAAATTTGAGCATGCTCGGCGATGGGATGTCCCCATGCAATGATCCCGGGCACGCATGCACATTCTGCCGAACTGCCGCATCAAGCACAGTTCATCGATTTCTGATGCTGACCACATCCACAATCTGCATGCAGGTGCGGCTGATCCCGGCGCCCCGCGGTGCCGGCATTGTGGCGGCGCGCGTGCCGAAGAAGGTGCTGCAGATGGCGGGCATCGACGACTGCTACACGGCGTCGCGCGGCTCCACCAAGACGCTGGGCAACTTCGTCAAGGTAGGGTTTTACCAGGTTTCAGAAGTTCGCAGCAGGATCGTACTAGGATCCGTGTCTCGCGGCTCCACCAAGACGCTGAGCAACTTCGTCAAGGTAGGGTTTTACCAAGTCTCAGGGGTTTACATCAGTGTAACAGCAGTGATTTTGATAGGAAATATCTCGCGCGGGGCAACCAAGACGCTGGGCGATCTTGTCTTTTGAGTGGCAGCGTATGATTTCTTATACTGAAACATTGCATTTTCAGAAGCATCCAAGTTTAATCTATGAATTTCTTCACTACATTGTTTGACTTCAAATTGATTATCAGAAATGCTTGCCAGAGCTTTTCCTGTTTCTAATGCTTTTATACTACATCTCTCCACCATACAAACATAACATAAATAATCATGATATTCCCAAAGCAAAGCATTAGTCCTCCACCAGTGGTTGCTAAAGCTATTATATCGACGGAGTCGTTTGGCAACTCGATGTCGACTCATCACATCCTGGAGGTGAAGGGTTTAGGGTAAACCCTAAAAACTGGAGGTGAAGAAGCTAAGAAAAAAGTTGATTGAAACTTTGCCTTGTTGATAACATTCCTTCACAAAGAACTCTGTGAATCGTAGATCTTTATGACAGCTAGCTTGTATATAAATTTCATTGAGGTGCTATCATCGGACTGTGTTGGTCGTCATCAAGTGGAACTGCAGCGGGCTGGAGCTGTCCATGAAGCCAGTTTGCCAATGGCTGGGAGTCTGCCGCACGCTGCGCCTGACGTCCGCGATAAAAATCTGTGGATCTCTTGTGTCCTGAATGTATACCGGCTGCCCTGCAGGCGACGTTCGCGGCGCTGCAGTCGACGTACGACTTCCTGACGCCAGACCTGTGGCAGGAGACGCGCTTCGAGAAGCAGCCGCTGCAGGAGTTCACCGACTTCCTCGCTAAGCCGGTGCGCTAGTTTTGTCTTATCTGGAAGTCGCCTTGCTCTACCTTGCTCGTGCCAAGCAGTCGCACGGCCTTGTTGACTTCTGGCGCGAGATGGAACAGCTTCCACGACGACTGGCCTCCCTTCAATTAGAGGGCTTGTGTTTCTGGGACTGTGTAAGTGGAGATGCAGTTACGCGAGGTGCTGAGATGATGAGAGCTGACTGGCGAACTTATGGTTTGTGCTCTTGTGTTTGCAGGCGATCGGCCCGGTACCAGCCATCCCTGCCTACTAGAGCGGGCGTCTGTTCTGTGGGGTTTGCGACACACAGCCAGCAGCTGTCTGCCAGCAATATTCGGCTTTGTCTGCAAACCTGCTGCTGTAAACTACCACTCACATCCAGTCTTGCGAACCGCTCCTTGCCCTGCCGCTGCCGACAGCTTTCTTGACCTGGTAGCTCGCCGCCATGCGTCCAATGTAGGCCGGCAGCTTCTTGGTCTTTGGCTTGAACGTGCATTCCGCCATTTCCGCTTCCTGTGGAATCCACCACACTACTATCGCAGGCCAGGTGCCCGCGAAACAGCTGTCGCGATGCACATTGCAATGTGCACTGAGGCAGAGACGTTACTGAGACTTGTGCACCTCTGCCTGAAGTTGGCGCTGGTAGTGTTCCTCGGCCCACCGCGCCTTCGTCGCCGCCACCTGACATCGACGGCGGCAAATGTCAACGCTGTCAAACAACTGCAGTGGGACGAGAGAGCCGGCGTGCTTCAATTGCACGGTACACAGCTCAACATTGTACACACGCTTGCGGAATGCAGAGGGCAGGTAGGTACCTCAGCCAGGTAGGGTCCGGGGTGCTTCAGGCTGATAGCGGGCTGGACGCCGCCGTAATTGCGGTTGATCTCCGGGTGCAGCGTCAGCTCCTGCAGCTGACGCAGCGCCGCCTCGTGCCGCGCATGCTCCTGCCGCACGGGCACAGCACATGCCGCCGGCCGCAAACACACGATCCTCGCTGTGACGGCAGGATTCGTTGGCAGGCACAGGCTGGCACAGGACATGCAGTCGCAGCACATCTAAGAGCCAGAATAGCGAGATTATCCAAGACATACGGCAGAACGGCTGCTGTGCATCTTCTGCTGCTGCGGCGACAAAGCAGCAGCGTGTGCAGAGGCAGAAACAAGTGTCGCACCAGCAGCAGCTCATGTCGCAGCGCGTCGCCGACGCTCATCTGCTCCACGGTCCTGGCGGTCCGCTTGTGCGCGTCCCGGCTGATCTTGGGGCTGCGCCGAAGGAATTAAGATGTGTTTTATTGCCGCGTACAAGGCAAATGCCCAACCTTGTGCGCACAGACGTTGCAGCTGGACATGGAAACTGTGCAACCAGCTAATGCATTTTTTTGTCCAAACGCAATGCATGCAACACTTTGTATGAATTTGCGTCCAGATGCAATGCACCTGAACGTCTCCTCCTCGCGACCGGCCAGGATGAGCAGGTCAGTGTGTGCAGCGCGGGGCGCGAAGAAAGCGTCACGCGGCGTCCGGATGTGCTCCAGCAGCTTGCGGGACTTGGGGCAAAGCTGGGGGCGGCCTGCAGGGCTCTCCTCCAAACGCGCCGCCTCGGCATGCTCATCCCTTGCCTGCCGCGCAGCCCAGCAGGTTTGTGTGAGGCATTTGTGGGCCACACACAGCTAGAACAACAAAGCAGCAGGCAGATTCGCATGGCAGAATGTTGCCCCAGGGCGCAACGTCATCCCACCAGAGTGAGCCTGCTTGCATGCACCTCTCACTAGAGGAGCGCCTGTGTCCGAAACTTCCTCTTTCGTTCATGTATCGAACAGTGTCCATTGGCATGCCACCGCTCACCTGCAGGAACTGGGTCTGCCGGTGCAGAAACTCTTCCCAGTCCAGGCGGTCACTGACGCCCGGCGTCATCGCTCGTAGTTTATCTTCAGGATGCGGCACCGGCGCGCAGGCAAGCGCATGGCGCGCTTCCACGTACGCCAGCCGCGCCAGCGCCGTTGCCGCCGCTTCGTGCGCGCTCTCAATGTCTGCGCACAGTCATGTGCAGACTTGCTGGTAGTCATGTGAATGTGCCACCCACGCGAAGCTGGCTGGATGTTGCCGCCGCCTCGTGCGCGCTCTCAATGTCTGCGCAGAGAGTCTTTTGATGTCAGGGCAATGTTGAGACCTGCCACCACACGAAGCTGGCTGGCCGTCGCCATTCCTCGTGTGTGCTCTTGATGTCTGCGCATAGCAGTTTGCGGTCAGCAAGCATGTCGGCGCAAGACCCCGCCTCCTGTGCGCAGCTGGCTGTCTGCTGCAATATCTGCGTGACTCATTGGGCTTGCTGTGTGCTGCCCCGTCAGGCCACTAAGGATCCAATGTTTACCTGCGGCTTCAGCTGCGGTCAGCGACGGCGCCGGCGCGCCGCTGCCCGAGCCGCCGCTGCCGATGAGGTGTCCGGCGTCGGCAACGCTGGCAGCTGACGGCGTCACAGGCCTGCAGCCTGCTGGTTCTTCGTTGCCGGCGCCTAATGCGCCTGCAGCGCTGCAGGCTGGAGATCGAGCTGACGCCGCATGACGCAGGTCCAGCGGGGAAGCTAGCGGCGGTGGCGGCTGCGACTTGGTTGCAGTCGCCTGCGGAAGGCCCATGACATGTGTCACATGGCTCATGTCACTCGATTAGCGCAAATTGCAATGCAGCCTCTGGCTTGACTGCCCAACAGCTCGAGATGGCGCATGTTCAGGTCACATGAGGCAGCTCACCGGCCGGGAGCGCGGCTGCAGCTGCAGGTTGGTCTTTGGGTGGAATGTGCAGGCGGCCTCGCCAGGGAAGTCTTCTTTGTGCACGCTGCCTGCAGTAAATCGCAGGGCGTGCATTTTGTCCAGCATTGCATTCGGCCAGCTGGACTTGTTAGGAGCAGCTCCAATAATCATTGGAGGCGCAGCTCAAGAACACATCAGCGCAGTCATGCATGCATCGGGTTTGAACTCCACATTCTGCATCACGCAGCATGGAAGCGCACCTTCAGAAGCTGTACGGGGTGTGTGCGCCTCGTAGAGGCTGCTAGGCAGCGACATCGCCCGCGGCAATGCGGAATGCAGAGCCGCCACCTCCGCCGCAGCGGCCGCCTTGGCAAATGCCAATTTGCGGCGTTGCGACGTCATTGCCGCAGCGTACAGCCGATCGTATGCCTTCGTGCCAGATCGGCGCTCAGCCTGTTCTGACGACGCAGGATTCGAGGCAGCGCCGGATGAAGTGCCAGGCGCCTCAGTCTCAGGCTCTCCCTCGCCGCCCGCTGCCTCAGCAGGTGTCACTGAGCAGCCGCGAAGTGTGTTAGCCGCCTGCTGGTTCGTCCGGACCTGAGAGTTTGCATCGGAGTACTGCAAGTCTGTGTCCGCCGGCAAAGAAGCGGCTTCCAGGGCTGCCTGCTGCGCAATGAAAGCCCGAAAGTCGAGAGCCTCCGCCGCCGCCGCTGAGCCGACGGTGCGCGGCCGCTGGCCCTGCATGGGGAGGTAGCTCCGCTGGGAATGCCGGTGGCGTGTTGTGAAGTTCGAGCCATATCGGTAGTTTCTGGCAAGGGTGTACACCACGTAAAGTCTGACATAATGGACCCATCCTCGCCCCACCCTCACCCCACCAGAGGCGGTGCTAAGTAGGACTTCAAGGCAGCACCCCAGCTGCGCAATGACCCCATGCCAGACATGTCTAGGAGCCCGCAGCACTTACCGCTCTCGGGGTGGCCGGCCGACCGCTGCTGGTGCCGGGTCGGCTCGCCAGCGGGCTGGTTGGGGCGCGTATCGGGTGCTGCGGCGTCGTCGGGTTGATGGCCGGCTTGAAGGTGCAGCCCTGCAGTACCTCCTCCTCCCGCTCCCTCCTCGCCTCTTCGTATCTTCAAGGACACATTACGCGTTTTGGTGAGAACATCGAATCACCAGGGTGCCAGCGGCATGCTGTGAGTAGGATGTAGCTCCGTGCGGCGCCGTGATAAACCTTTTACAGCAACCAATGGGAGCATGCAGTTTCCCACTCCCTGAGCTGCTGCACATAGATCCAGCAGCAGTCAGGTTGAGTTCAACTCTGGATGTGAATGTGCAGCCATGGCCGCTGGAAGAATCTGCAGCCTGCAGGTTTCACTAGAAACCCTGAAACAGCCCGTACCTCTCCTTGTTGCGCTCCTTCCACGTGTGCACGCGGCCGTACAGCTGCACGCCCGGCAGCGCCGCGCCGGCCCAGCGCCGGCCTCTGCCGCCGCCGCGCTTGCCGCTGCTGCCGGCGCTGCCCTGTCTGCCCGACGCGCTGAGGTTGGACGTCCGGCGCATGACGATCAGGCCACTGCGCTGCGCCTGCAGCAGCGGTCGGGAGCTGCTCGGCCGTGGGTTGCCGACTCTAAACCCTGCTCCGGCGCTGGGCCGCTGCTGCCGGATCCGGCGGGCGGCCTCCGCAGCGCCATAGTTCGCTGCCGGGTACTGTAGCTGCTGGCCATGGTCAGAGTACATTGGCCAGCAGTCGTGGGCGCCAGCGGCATTGCTTGAGGTAGCTTCGGCGTCTCGGGGCGTCCAGCGCCCTGGCGGCGAGGCGGGTCGGCCACCGCGGCCGCCGCTGCCGCCGCCGCCACCGCTGCCGCGGCGACCGCTGCCGGCGCTAGAGCCGCTGTTGCCGCTGCAGCTGCTGCGGCGTAGCGGCGGCGCCGACGGCGGCGCTAAGCCCGCCAGAGCGGTGGCGGACGCCGCCGTCGCCGCGGGAGACCATTCATCGTCACCCGCATCGCCCTTGGCGTCCTCGCCATTCTCCTTGACCTCGCTGGCGTCAAGCAATGCTGGGTCCTTTGTGGCATCCGTCAAGCCTGACATTCGCCACTCTGTCAGCGGCTCACCATTGTCCGGCGGCAGCGGCACAGCCGTGGGCATGCTCGAACTGAACAGCACCCTCGGCACACGAGCACCATCTGCCGGTGTGCTCCGAGGCAGCCGGAGCCGGTCGATGCGGCGGCCGCTGCCGCCGCCAATGCTTCTGCCGCCACCGTCGCACCCGCCGCCGCTGCGGCTGCTGACGAGGCCGGGCGCGAGCGCCTGCTGCTTGCGGCGCGGCCGCGCGGCGACGGCGCCGGCGCCGCCTCCGCCGCGGCCAGCAGGCGGGCCTGCACCAAGGCGCTCTCCTCCTCTGACCGGCCCTGCAGCCGCGCCAGCAGCGACTGCAGGTCGTCCGCCTGCTGCGGGCTGGGGCTGTCCGAATCATCTGCTGCAGCAGCAGTGCTGTCTGGGCTGGCAGTAGCCTGAAGGCGGTCTCTGGCGTTGAGGTCATGGCCTGCTGTGCTGGCTGTCGGCGGCGTCAGCTGAGCCCCGTTCACGCAAACGGCGGTGCCAGCGACGATCGGAGTTTTTGCAGCAGTATCAAAAGGTGTTTCAGCTTCGAGGGCGCCTGCTGCATTCTCGTCCGAGGCACCATTGTCGAGGTACTGCGGACCTCGGAGAAGCTGACTGCAGTCCAAATCTGAGGTGCAGCAGCTGGAGGTCATGGCCGGCGCGCTGTCCTGCGGCAGATAAGGAAGCAACCATGGGGAATTATGATCTTCCCACGACTAATCATGATCTAGCACACAAACTGCCGTGTGTCTGTGCAAACATTCGCGCGCGCGCTGGATGGAGATCGAGAAAAAGCGCCCATCTCATCCACTTGCTCCAGCACAGTACTTATTTATCGTAACGAAGAAATCAGGCAGATTCTAGGCGCCCCTCGGCAGTTCCCAGCTCGCCACCATGCCAGCCTTCGGACCTTGCTCCGGGAAGGGGTCGCAGGCCCATGTGCAGGCTTCGACCCAGTGATCCGTGCCAGGACCTGCAAATATTTTCTCTTGATGTATCACGATCTCTGCTGGGTCATTTGAGAGCTGCGGACCGTCGAAGCGATCCACTTCCGACGGTCACCTTTCTGGCCAGATTAACTCGAGTTAATCTGACGTAAGTGGGATAGTTGGGAAACTCAGCGAGATTGCTAGTCAGCCGCGGTGTGCCGAAGTCAGCGGCGGAGGCCAAAGCGCTGCACGAGTGTCGTTGTGTAGAGCACAGTACGCAGCAAGCAGCCACGGTGGGCACGATGCGGACGCCGGACGATGTGTTCAGCGACTTCTCACAGCGGCGGAGCGCAATTGTGCGGGCCCTCACAACAGAGTGAGCGCCTGACATCGCCCTGGCAACGCCGTGGCGTGCTATGCTTCGCGAGCTTGCAGTCTCACGCGCCTGGTCCCTTCGCGACGTCCAATAGGATCCGGCAGCCCAGTCGTGCTGTGCTGCCGAGCTGTCGCACAAATTTTGCAGCCTCGCTGGGCGCTGCGGCACTCCTGCGTTGGGCGAGCAGGCGTTCAGCGCTTGTCTCGACCATCACGGGGTCACACCCTCTCGCGCATTCGCCGCTACAGACGCGCAGGCCCTGCCACCCTGATCCGTGCACCAAGGTCTCGGGAGCTGGGCGCTGGCGCCGCGCACTTGGGGACCTCAGCTGCGTCTCGGCTGCATTGTCTGATGCATACAACCCCCTTGGCCTGCGCCGATGCCCCTGATTCTGCTGTCGCAGCGTCGACCGCCTCTACGAGCTGGCAGACCCGGAACGGGAGAACCTGTGCCTGTATGGACACCCCAACGGTTCCTGGGAGGTGGACCTGCCGGCAGAGGAGGTGCCGCCGGAGGTGCCTGAGCCCGCGCTCGGCATCAACTTCGCGCGCGACGGCATGCAGGTGAGGGAGCTGTCAGAGGGACGGGATGCGAACAGCAGGCTTGGTCCGTCGATCAGCACGGCAGCAGCGGGCGGAAAGACTGGGTCTCCGGCTGCGCTGCTGTTCCTGCGGGGTCGCAGCGCCCTCGCAGCCAGCACGCGCGCCGCGACGGCAGCCTGAGAAAACCAAAAGCAGCGCAGCACATACTCCCGTCATGCTCGCCTAGAGTCCACGTCGCCAGAACTGATCAGGCGCGGCATGAAGAGTATGCAGCCAGCTCTGTATGCAGCGCTGCGAGGGCTGGTGGCCGCGAGGTTGCCGGTGGCCCTGCTGCCTGGCGGTCGCACATCCCAGCTTGGCGGAGGGTCCGGCCTTGACAGTCTCGCGCACCGTCCCGCAGCCTCCCACTGGATCTGGGATTTCGCCTTCTCTCTCCGCTGAATCTGACGACTGGTTTGCTGCACCGCAGAAGCGGGATTGGCTCGCCCTTGTCGCTGTGCACAGCGACTGCTGGCTGCTCGCGGTCGCCTTCTACAACGGCGCGCGCCTGAACAAAGGGGGCAGGTGAGCAGCTGTTCGAAAGGTTACCGTCTCGCGCCGTGCGCAGCCTCGTGCAGATATTCTGATCGTTGTCGGGCATTCTGTACGGGAATGGTTGTAGCTGCATCCGATGCCCAGGTTGCACGCTGCGCAGCGCAGAGCGAAGCCGAATCGCACAGTAATCATTTCGTCACCAGAAGCCTAGCATTCACAGGCCGCCTGGCGTCGTGAGCGCGATTTCGCTGGCTGACATCCGGGAATGTGCGCGCCGCAGGGATCGACTGTTCGAGCTCATAAACGAGCTGCCCACCTGCTACGAGATAGTGTCGGGCAAGGCGCCGGCGAGCGGGGGCGTAAAAAACCCGCGGAAGCGACAGGCGCCACCGCCAGCGCGGCCCTTAGCGGCAGGCAGGCAGCCAAAGCCGGTGGGTTGTGCTATTTACTGCTGGATTCGCAAGCTTGCAACAGCTAGTGCCTTGCCAGCCGGCTGCCAGCCCAATCACACAGGAGACCACTGCCCTGCCGTCACCAAGGCCCTGCGGCTGCCGGCGCAGGCGTGGTCAGGGGCTGACGATGGGATGTTCCGGCAGACTTGGACAGCACGTGCTCACGACTACATGCGTGCAGGTGCAACGGCTAAACGGCAAGCACGACGATGACGATGACGACCTAGACGACGAGGAGGGAGAGGAAGAGGAGGCGGCGATCGGCGGCGGCGACGCCTACGGCGATGGCGACGGCGACCCCTGCCCCAACTGTGGCCGGCAGTACAGGTGCTCGGCTGCATCAGGGTTTGCCACAGCTGCATCAGGGTTTGCTACAGGCTGCAGGGCGCTATAGGGCCTGGTGCTATCTGCGCAGCCCGAAAGACGCTGGTTACTGCCAGCCGTAGAGCGGCCAGTACGAGAACGTGATGCCTGTGTGCCTGATTTCAGCATGTAGAGTCTCTAACCAATCGTCGTCTGATTGCAGCAGGCCAGGCATTTGCTGGACAAACGTGGACCCGAGGCTGCTGGCTGACCGTGCAGCTGTTGCTGATGCAGGGTGGGGGAGTTCTGGATCGCGTGCGACTTCTGCGACACGTGGTACGATGGCAAATGCGTGCAGGTGAGCCTCTGCCGCTTTGCCGCTTTCAAGTGTGCTACTTCTCTATGATTGTTGCTCCTCACCTCTCTAGCCGGACGCAGTGACACATGGGCTTTGATGACTGCTCAGCACGGTCAGCTGGTGTGTTCCCTCTGCACAAACCCTGTGTCACAAACATGACATCCTCGCATTGCAGATGACGCCCGGCAAGGCGCAGCGGATGGGCAAGTGGAAGTGCCCCCAGTGCTTGAGGGCCCAGGGACAGTAGCCCGCAGCAGCGTGGCTGCGGTGTTGCAGTCGCCGCGCGGCCGGCACTGTTGGCGCCTCAGCAACAAGCTGGGGCAGCGGCCCCCGAAGAACAGAACATTGCTTGGCGACTGTCCACTGCAAGCAAATCGTGGTCCCTTTGCGGCACCTCTGGCCTCGTCGGTGCTTGCAGCAGGGTGCACTGGGAACATGCTTAGTTTTAGGCTTGTCCGGCGTGCAGTTCCCAGGCTTCAAGCACGCCCTTGTTGTTTCCAGGCAGCCGCATCAAGTGTTGATGCGTCTGTCGCTGGTTTGACCACAGGGCGACCAAAGCGTTTCAATGAGCGAAGGGGGGTGCAGTCTGAATTGGTTGTTCGTTCTAGGGGTAGACAGTGGCGCGAGTCCTTTGGATCGTGCAGTCGACAAGCTCTGATCAGTGCAAATCGATAAAAACACTCTGCTGTTCGAAATGCGTCCTCTGCCGGATCATGCAGTTGAGCCAGTTGCGTCAGTGCGCCGCAATGAGCTGCCTGTTCCCGATGATACTGGCCTGCACAGCAACAAAAGACTGTGAGCATCCTGCATTCACACCTTGCACGCACACATCCCCCTGATGATACTGCACACATGCAGGTACCGAACAAGTTCTGCAAAAGCAAGGATCTGCAGACACAGACTAGCAGAGGCGCACATGGTTGAAGTTGCGGGCGAGCTGGGGGACGTGGGGCCCGTTCATGATCTGCAGCACCGTCACGTCGGGCGTGAAGGGCAGGTCTGGTAGCAGCTTGGGCGTCAGCAGGAAGCACTGCGGGGTGCCCTCGCCTGCAGCAGCGTACACATGAAATCAAAAGCTCGTTCAGTGCTACGCCGGGCACTCACATTTGTGAACAGTCAAGGGCAGCGAGCTTGAAATGTGATCTGTAGCGCAGAGGATAGACAAGTGACGCCAGGCGCGGGGTTGGCAGGTTTGGGATCGGAAACGGCCAGGGCGCAGCGGCGCAAAGATGGGGGAGCAAGGTCGGCGAGGCGCACCCGTCGCGGCGGACACCAGCTCCTTGAACACCTTGCGCTCGTTGTGGGGGTCCATGCCCTGCGCGAAAACCGCCCAGTGACATTAAATGGACGTCCGCAGAGTGATCAACCTGGAGCAGGGCTCCTTCCCATATGCCATCTCATGCAGTCTCGAACAAACTGTGCTGGCTCGTTGCCACCTCGAGGGTTCCGCAATCAGAACTCTGACGAAAAGTTCTGACAGCCGGGGGCGCGCTCACCTGGTTGATCTCGTCGACGACGCGGAAGGGGCAGGCGGCGACGTCCTGCAGCGCCACCAGGTACAGGATGGTGGACACGCTGCGCTCCCCGCCGGACTGCCGCTGCGCGTTGAGCACCTGCAGCTCCTCTGCCTCCCGGAACTTCACACTGCACATGAAAGGACACTTGCCAGGTAAGTACTGGCGGCACTCAGGGCTGTGAGGATGAGGGTGTTGACCACTGCCGGTGCGGGTTGTGCCACTGCAGCTCCTCCGCCTCCCGGAACTTCACCCTGCGTTTGGCAATTGATCGCCTGAAACAGACAGGAGCTAATGTGCTTCGATCTCCACCAAACTATGAACGGTTTAATGGCGCGGTTTGGTGGACCCGCTTTGTTTGAGTGTTCGCAGTTGGCTGAGGATGGACAGAAGTGGTAGCCGGCGCCAGACGCTGCATGTCAGGCGCTCACTGCTGCCCCAGCTCTCATTGACGACACATTACAACAGAACGTGGGTGTGAAACACCCTGCAGAAACGCACTTGATGTTGATGGCGTAGCGGTCGTAGTCGTCCTCCTGGTCGTGCAGCGTCACCTCCCCGGCGCACCCGATCTTGGCGAAAACACGCGAAAAGGTGCGGTTGACCTTGGTCACGATGCGCCGCAGCTCCGGCAGCCAGCGCTCCTGCGGCAGGGATTCAGTGGAGTAAGGGGTTTGCATATCCTCACTGCTTTACTCCCGAAGCAGTTTTCCAAGCCTGCCTGGTCACGATGCGCTGCAGCTCCGGCAGCCAACGCTCCTGCACACAGCATGCCACGGCGTCAGCTTCTGACGCCACATGTGTTCATGGTGCATTGGTTTCCCCCGGCTCTGGGCTGTATGCCTGCATCTCTGCTGACGGCAGCTGCGTTGCACACGGCATGCGGCGGCCTTCAGATGGGATGCAACAGATGGCCTTTGCTGGGCCGCCATGTGCTGCTTGTCGATGCATGGCTCGTGCGCACGCAATGCAGACGGCCATCGCACGTTCGAGCGTTCGAGCCCCGCATGTGGCCCGGCAGCCGTGGGAGCAAAGCTACTCTGGCAGCAGACAGCTGACAGGCAGCTCAAAGTAGCTAAACCGAGTGTTTTCTTGTTTATCAAGGTTTGTGCACCTCGAGCTGCTCCAGCTCGGTCTGGCGCGTCTCCATGATCTCCGACTCGTCCCGCAGCTTGCCCTCCAGGTCCGCAATCTTCTCCGCCCGCTCCCTGCAAGACAAAGGGCCAGATAGTGTCAGAACCTGTGGTAGCATGAACAACAATGGGGGAAGTGAGGTCCCTTGGAAGCAG
>JAABUW010003470.1_pt1 | contig 22480 bp, 26 predicted proteins | sample 5560081 | NCBI WGS metagenome assembly JAABUW01 (sample SAMN10711882, study PRJNA513363) | rock metagenome | isolation source: Antarctica rocks | place: Antarctica: Victoria Land, Knobhead sud
ACCGGAAGATGACGAGCTGTTCACTCAATTTGGCGGGGCAGGAGGGATGCCTGGCGGGTTTGGGGGTAGTGGTGGTGGGAGAGCAGGAAGGACAGCGTCGGGCTTCTCGCGCAAACGGGAGCCAGAGCCTGAGCGGACGGTGGTGGAGAAGCCGTTGCCCCTGACATTGGAGGATTTGTTTCACGGCACGACGAAGAAGTTGAAGGTGCAGAGGAAGACATACGACAACCAAACCGGCAAACAAAGTTCAGAAGATCGTGTCCTAGAAGTCAAGACCAAGCCCGGCTGGAAAGCAGGCACGAAGATCAAGTTCCAGGATATGGGCGACCAAGTCGAAGGCGGCGTGCAGGATCTCCACTTCGTCCTGAAAGAGAAACCTCACCCACTCTTCACTCGCGATGGTGACGATATCAAGCATACCGTCGAAATCCCGCTGAAGGAGGCCTTGACAGGGTGGAAGCGGACGGTGCAGACGATTGATGGCAAGCAGGTGAACGTGTCGTCTGCTGGGCCCACACAAGCGACTTTCGCTGAGCGGTTCCCGAACTTGGGAATGCCGAAGAGCAAGACGCCGAGTGTGAGGGGTGATTTTGTTGTTGGTGTGAACATAAAGATGCCCACGAGCTTGACGGCAGAGCAGAAGAAGAAGCTGGGTGAGATATTATGAGGTGATGATTTGTGAGCGATTTTGTGATTGGCGGCATGGCGTGGCGTTGACTGGTGCTCGAGTATGGGGACGGGAGTTCGAGGCTGCAATGGCCTGACTGACGAGTAAGGTGCTGTCTGGCCCTTGGATTTGGCTTTGTAGATACCACATCGAATTATGAATCAAAGCAAGTCGAATTAACGTCACACAACTATCTACTTCTTCTCCTCTACATCCGTAGTGTCTTGACTGTGCTTCTGGAGGTGTGCAGCAGTCGCTGGACTCTCGTCGGGATCACTGGCCGCAGTGGCAGCAGGTGCGCTCGTCGTCGTCGTGCTTGAGCTAGCCGCAGTCGCTGTGCCGGTCGCTGAAGTAGCCGTGTCGTCGATTGCAGCAGTCTGATCGTTACTCGAGCCGAAGGGAGGACTATCTGTGGGTGCCGCGGCCGGAGACGAAGGTTCTTCCGTAGTGGTCGGAGGTTTACCTTCTGCTGGCGGATCGGAATCCTTTGGCTGGGAGGGCTCTGGCTCTGGCGATTTCGTTGCAGGCGCCGCGTCCAGATCCTCGGGAGCTACAGCTGCAGGCGTGGGTTCAGTGGTCTCGGGAGCTGGCGCGGCAACCGGAACTGGTGGTGCAATGGTCGCTGGCCCGGCTTGTGCAGTCCGGTCTCTTAGCGCTGAGGAGTGAAGGTCTCCTGGACCACCTGTAGCGTACATGTCCGGGTCATTGAGCGTGTTCGTCTTGACAGCTTTATCGTACAACCTCGTCAGTCGCGCGACCTCGCCCCGCACGGTGACCTGGTCGTCCGTGTCAATCGCATCGCATTCGCTCGTCTGACATTGTGCCAGATCAAAGCGATGAGGTGTGTCTTTCTTGTTGCTCGTGTATGCAGCGAATGGAGCGGACTGCTCCAAGGAAAAGAGACTGCGGAGCACGAAACTCGAGATGGAAGAAGACGAAAGCGCGTATACTGGTACTTGCCTTGATAACGAAGCATGCACGTGCGAAGTCACGCGGTGTGATAGCGTGCAGCATGGCGTCGACGGCGGCGGATACTTCCATATTGCTATTTTATGCGATCCGCAACATAACTCATGGCGTTCGAGACGGTCGAGCAACTCTTGGGTTGAAATCTGTCGGCCCAAGAACTCCACTGCCAAGATGCGCAAAGAGAGTGAAGTAGAAGAGAGGGAGAGAGAGGACAGGCCAGGCACGAACATCGCATATGAGAAACCTAGTCGTTTCTGTCGTAAGCTAAACTGTTTCTGGAATCCGAACCCTCCGCCCTGTCCCCAAAAATCACGCGCAGATATCATAAGTTCGTCCTTCCTACACGCTATCCTCGTTCGATCACGGATATATCATATCTTCGTCTCGTCTCTCTGCCTGCAAGCCGTCAATCCCACCTCGTTCATACCTTCAAGTCAATCTCGTCAGCATGGTGATAGGCCGACCCCTTCCTCAACTCCTTGTTGGCCATAACGTCTTCATCGCTTGAGATGAACGCCTTGTCGCCAAAGGCCACTGCAATCTCTTCCAAGGTGTGACCCGCGGTCTCGACGTAGTAGAACTTGGCCAGACCAGCTGAGAACAGGCAGAATGCAGCAATGATGAGGTAGAAGTATCCTCCAATGCCTGCGAAGGCATCTGGGGCTACCATGCCGATGATGAACTATCAGAAGATCCGTAAGCAAGTGGCTCAGATGTATTAGGGGGCGGGATTCGCCCGTGAGCACTCACGTTGAAGATCCAGGTGCTAGCGGTCGCGAGAGCCTAGAAAAGAAAGGTCAAGGATTAGCAGTGTCTTAGACACGTTTCATCTGAATTTACTCACCATTCCCTTGCTGCGGCCTCTGAGTGGGAAGATCTCAGCTGGCAGAAGCCAAGGCATTGGCCCCCAAGTGAACCCATATGTGATGTTGTAGAGCATCACAAATGCGTACTGGCCGTTGGCTTTGACGCTGATTGGCATGTCGGCTTCGTTGAAGGCGCAAACGATGGCAAGGAAGACCGCCATGACACATCCGCCAAGAATGAGCAACGGTCGTCTGCCCCAGCGGTCTGCAAGGTACCACGTTACGATGGTGGCTGCGGTGTATGGGATGGCGTTGGCTGCCGTGTACAGAAGGGACTTGCGCTCGTTGAAGCCGGCGTCTTGAAGAGTGCTCGGGAGGTAGAACGATATGATGCTGATTCCGTTCAACCGCGCAAACATTTGGACCGTGATGCCGACGATGGTGCGTTTGCGGTACTGGGTGAACATGTCCTGCGAGTAAGTGTTAGTACGAGTCCAAGTGCAGTCGTCGACTCGGGCAACTTACAATCCATCCACATTGGCCAATGCTCTCTTCGTAACGAACGGCTTCTTGGATCTCGTGGAAGACAGCTTGTACGTGCTCGGCCTGCGTATCCCCGTTTGGCGTATGGAGGTCAGCAACAGTTTGGAGAGACTCCTTCAAGAAGCCTTGCTTTGCGAGCCAACGTGGCGTTTCCGGAAGGTAGTATGACATGGCGAACAGCAGGAAGGATAGTGCAATCTGGATGATGAACGGGCCTTGCTAAGATAGCTTGTCCGGAAGCATGAAGTTGAAGCCATAGTCGACCCAGCATGACAACATGTATCCGGCGATGAGGAACGTGTACTCGATTCCAACCATTAGGCCACGTCGATGTGGAGCAGCAATCTCGGTCTGGATGATAGGGACAGTCATGGAGAGGAAGCCAACGCCAACACCTTGGATGGTGCGTCCGGCGACGAAACAGTTGAAACCTGGGGCGAACATTTGCATGAAGGCACTGAAGAAATAGATGAATGCACCAATGCGCACACACTTCTTGCGGCCGATCATGTCTCCGAGGCGTCCAGCGGCGAGGGCACCAACAGCTGCGGAGGCTTGCAGGCAGGCGACAGAGATGCCGGTGATGGTTGGGTTGACGGTGGTCGTGGTACCATCAGCGCCACCATATTCGGAGAAGAACTTGGCGATGAACACAGGGTTCACGAGCAGCCCAGACATGATACCAGAGTTGTAGCCGAAGAGGGCATCTCCAAGACTGCCAAAGGCGCAGGTACTGAAAAGTAGGGCCTTCCCTCGGATTGGATAGCGAGCATTGATCTTGTTCGGCCTCAGTTTCGTCTCTAGCCAGCTCGCCTTGGGTCTTGCCTGAGTCTCTGCCGATGCGAGGACGGCGGCATTCTCGACCGAGGCGACAGAGCCAGTCCTCTCAGGATCGCGGTGGTCCATGGCTGATGATGCGATTCGTGGTTGTTGCTGTTGTCCAGATGTTCGTAGTTCACGGTCTTGGAGTTCCCCACGGGGACGAACATCCTCTCATATACTAACCGATACACGATGTGTGCTGCTATGGGTTGAATGTTCTCCCAACCTTCAAGTTGAAGAAGAAGGTAAGGTTGTCGTCCCCGACGGCTGTCTCTACGGTTCCGACGGAGATTCGCCTTGGCAGCATCCGGCGGCGCTTTAACTCTTCGGTACCGGCGGAAGTCTGGTCTGCTTTTAATAATTCTACTTCGGTCTTTACTTTCGTTCTCCTCGCACACGACAGTGACGGTCTATATTCTCCTTATGGTACACGGTACACGCAGACCCATCTCGCCCACTGCCTCAGCATACAAGCCGATGCCCTGTTCCGAGATGTCTGTCGGCAACGGTGGCCGGACGTCTTCAACTCAAGACTGCAGTCCTGGTCGCACAAAGCTCCAAGGATACTCTATCTGCCGCACTTACTCCGTACTCTGTCTCGTCTGTCGAGGACGGCCTCTCCAGTATCTTGCGGCGCTAGATGGGCAGCATACACCCGACTTCTATTATTTTCGACCTTCGCTTGATGAACATGTATCAGGTTCATTTTTGTTACTCCTCCTCATGGAATACATCTCATTGTGAGCGGTGCATCTCGCTGACATACAAATCCACCGCCGTGCTTCAGGGCTGCTCATGTCTGCTGGCGCGCAAGGTACATGCCGCTATATGCACGGTACGAGTCATTTGTCGAGTCGAACTCCTCAAACAGACCTCGCCGAGGCAGCACAAGCGCCTTGTCACCGAGGCAGCACGAGTTGCCTTACCATTCATCAACATGTAGGTGCATGTCCTATGAGGCTCACGCGAGGAAGGCGGCGGATGAATGCCGAATGCTGGAAGATTCAGTTGTGCCTCCGCACGATCATCCGAGGAAAGCGCAATGAAGGTGAGTTTTAATTGGGAGGTTCAAGACCTTTGGGTTTTCCCATAAGGTACCATTCCACTCATTGGTTTTGCCAACGAACTGTTGAATGTACACGCTCGTCCAGCGCGATTTTCAAGATGAATAGGTACAACTGATTGTGTGTTCTTTACGCGACCTTCGGAAGTGTCTTCTATGGCTACGACTCTGGTAAGTCTCTCAACTTCGTACCAGGCACTGATGAGATACGCTGACTCTCTGATTCTGCCAGCCTGCACAACATATCGGTACTCGGCTACTCGGCCTTCTTGGAATACTACAGCCTCACTGCTACCACGATCGGTGCGATGGGGTCTGCGTACTACGCAGGCGCTGTCGTAGGTATGGCAAGCAATTGGTACCTGCCCAACAAGTACGGCCGGATCAGAACAATCCAGATTGGCTGTCTGGTATCGCTGCTTGCAGCCGCGATGCAGACTGGAGCGCCAAATTTTGCAGTCTTCTGTGCTGGCAGAGTCATCGGGGGTTACGCATCGGGCTTGATAATTGCTGTCTGTCCAGCATACGCTTCGGAGATCGCACCGCCAACCTTTCGAGGCAGGATCGGTGGCCTATATGCGTAAGGCGACAGCTCGAGCCGCGTTTGATCTTATGGCTCACACGCGGCAGTATCTTCATAAACGGCTCATATTGCTTTACCGAATGGGTGTAAGTTGCCACTCCCACACACTCACACACACGACCCTACCGTATTGACGAGTATGCAGTGGCCTCGGGTTCTTCTTCATCAAAGGGAACCTATCTTGGCGCCTACTTTTGGGATGTCAGCTCATTCCTGGTACAATGATGTTTGCGTTCTCCTTCTTCGTGCCAGAGTCGCCACGCTGTTTGATCTACAAGGATCGATCGGATGAAGCATTGGTGATCCTCGAGAAGATGCACCATGATCCAAACCTGCCGGACGACGACTTCTACCTGCGAGAATTCCATCAGATCAAGGCACAGATTCAGCTCGAGAAAGACAACACACTGGGTCTGAAGGCCATATGGACTAAGCCATCCTACCGGAAGCGATTCCTGCTTGTGTTGGGATATGCAGTGTCCTGCATGTAAGTTCTCAATCGCAAGTCGGAGACGATACTTGACGTTGATGTGTCTGCCTAGGTTCTCAGGTGTCATCGTGATTCAAAACTACCGGGTCGTTCTTTACGGGGAGGTGGGCTTTACTCCCACGATGTCCTTGGTCCTTACCGGCGTGTGGGGCTCCATTGGTACTGTATCTGCGATATTTGCGGCTTTCGATTTCGACTTTTGGGGTCGCCGGCCGACGATGGCAAGTTGAATCAGGTCACTCACATGGCGTCGCTGACTTTAGTAGATCACATCCTGGACCCTTATCATCCTCGGTGCGACGGTTACGTGCATAACATGGGCATTGTACGAAAAGGGTGGCAGCGTCGACAGGTCGCTCGCCAATGGCATCATCGTCGCAATGTTCTTCGTTGGTCTCGGATACGCTGGTCCGGCGAACACCTTCATGGCCACAGTAAGCATGCAACATCTTCGGGAAGTCATGTACAGACTTTGTTTAGTATCCAGCCGAGATCATGCCAACCGCGATTCGACCTGTCGGAGTTGCTGCAGCCTATATGGCGCAGGACATCTTAATCCACCACAGGCCATCGAGACGATCTCGTGGCGATTCTTCCTCATATTCGTTTGCGCTTCCGCCATATCTCTGGTTTTGTTCGTGCTGTTCTACCCGGAGACACGCAATAAGACCTTGGAAGAGCTCGCAGCGGTCTTCGGTGATGAGGTAAGACGGCTCTCGCAATCCTGTTGCTTCGTTGACTAACAGGCTATAGGTGGTGGAGACGCTGGAAGAAGCCGGGCACGAGATCGAACAGAAGGGTGTTCCCGAGAAGAGCGCAGCCTCGGAGTACAACGAAAATGTCTATAGGGCTTCAACGGAGCTGGTGGTTGTCAAAGGTAGACGATGGAATTGGGAAAATGAGCGGGTTCCCGAGCGCACACTGTTCGATTGAGAACCAACGGGTACTGTTGTTCGTAAGAAGGTGACTTTGTGGTGTGCACTGAAAGACTGGAGAACATCACGGCTCCTCCCAAAACTTTGTTTTGCTCAGACATACCAATATGTCTGTACGAAGAAGGCCCCTGATCACCATTACGGCGTTCGTGCAGGAACGTGAAGCTGAAGCGAAGCGTGTGAGATGGTCGCAAGCTATCAATACATCACATCATTCAGGAGGTAGGAGAAGTGCTTTTGCATTATGATGAACAGCATTGACGGTAAGCCTTTGGCAGCTGGCACGCGTACTCCACGCGTTTTACGCGTTCAGAGGGTCGAGTTTCCGGTCGCTCCTGCCTCGGATTGACACTGGGGATGTCTCTGTGCTACCGGGTTGCATACCGTATCGCATGTTACAGGCTGTGGAAGCCTTGGTAGACGCGTTTAGCGAAGCACAAACGTGTTTGCAATGCATCTTAGTCTCTAACGACTACTGTCTTATTCGATGCACGTAGTAGTGGCGCGTGGAGAGAGCGATGGCAGAATCTTGATCTTTTGGCAGAGCTCGAGTTGTCGCTCGACCCAAACGCCAAGCTTCTTCCACGAGATCTTAGCCTGGGAAGGAGCGATGGCCGAATAGAGAACATCCGTACATAAAATCACTGCACGTTGGTATCTCCATGCGGACGCTACATAGTCGTGCTAAACCTTCTCCGCACAGCGTGGAGAAGAACGAAGAGCAGCGATACAGACCATGAGCGAACGGCGCACCAGGAAGATCCGGGCACCAGCAACAACCACGATTCCCATCATCAGCCATGGACCACTCGAATCCATAGAGAACTGGCTCCGTCGCCTCAGTCGAGAACCATGTTGGATGATTTCAAGACCGAGCTGGGTCGGCTGAGTGTGAGGTTTACGAGCCAGCATATGGATAGCATCTCGCACCCTGCAGGATACAAACGCGATGCCGAGCTAGCTTATGGTGCGGCTACTGAGAAAGGTATACTTGACCATCTGAACACAGACGCCGCAGAGGCTAAAGCCACATTAGAACAAACGACTGCTCTCGAGTTCTTGACGATAGCTCCAGCTGCGGTCTCGGATGAGAAGTCGGACAGGGGTGCAGATAGCGTTCTTAACAGCTCACAAGATCCGCGGAAGGGAGAGGTTGAACCTTTGCAAATCGAACAAGTTAGCTAACAATAGAACACTACTTCTTGACTTCGGAATCATGCCATCAGCGCCTCCAACCATGATGTGGGAGCTTGTGTAGCGAGGCTACGCGGGGAAGCAGCTTGATGTACGTGGCGAGGCAATCGCAGCGTACCGGACCCCCCCACGGGGACGCCTCAAATCTCGAAAACGACCAACGACCATGTCTGGCTCGGAATATCCTTCCTCGCTACTGTAGCACGCTGCCCGCTGCAGATTCACGGCGGGCGGTGCAGATCGAGCCGTGAAACATTACCACAATCGCGACACACTGCTCATTCTCGATTCTTTTTCACTCAATCCCCACCATATATATCCGGATAGAAGACCCATTGCTCCGAATCGAGAGATATTCAAACAACCCTGCTGCCATGGAAGTGGTAAGTGCGACGGCGTCCATACTGGGCGTCGTTAGTGTAGCCCTGCAGGTTATCAAAGCCCTCAACAACGACATCGATGATATCAAAAATGTGCCGTCACTTATCAAGAACACCAAGACCGATCTCGACGCCATTGCTCCGGTGCTACAGAAGTTAAAGGATGCTTCCAGCTCGAACGGCCAACAGTTGAGACGCTTCGATATCGTGATGCCGGCAGTGCAAAACTGCTCACGGGCTTGCGATGAGTTCAGAAACCAGCTTGCAAGCTGGTCGAAGCGTTCTAATGATCCGAATCACGGCCAGACTACTCGTATGTTCAGTGTCAAGGTTGGCTTATTTGGCCAGAAGCGCATTGAGTTGTTCAAGACACAAGTGAGCAGCTGTAAGGAGATTCTGACACTGGCCTTGATGCAGACCACTAGTATGTACCACACGTCCTTGTACACCAGGCTACCTGCTATGAGCTTTGACTCACAGCTGAGCTAGTATCGAGCCCCAAACATCCGACGCCTGGGAGCTGCATTCCAATGCTTTGGCTGAGATCGCAGAGACCAATAAACAGCAGTTGGCCGCTATCGAGCAACTGCAACCAGATCCCGAGGATGAAGCCAGCAGGCACACACTGCTGAAGGACGTCCGGGACAAGCTTCAATCGGACAAAACATTAGAAGCAAAGATATTACAGATCGCTGAACCGCTACCTCGAAAGGCACCAGATAGTGAGATCTTGACGAAGTGGAGAGACTCCTTACGCCTCACAGATCCCGAACAGGACCGAAGGAACCTTGTCAGCACGATGGGCCGCCGAGCAGAGGGGACATGCGAATGGATTCTCGAGAACGATATGTTTAAGATATGGCTAAGAGGTGATCCTCCATTCTTGTGGCTTCGTGGCGAGACTGGGAGAGGCAAGACAATGCTCTCCATCTTTCTGTCGGAGTTCTTGCCTGTTCATACAGCATCAAGACATAGAGATACAGGATCACGAACGCGATGAAGCACCAGAAGTCTTGCGATGGGTCGCCATGGCATTTCGACCCTTGTCGCTGCAGGAGCTGGCAAGCGCGGTTCGAAGCCAACCGTCCTCCCCTCTGGATGAATCGGCCATCCTGGCGACCGTGCAGAGATGCAGAGCACTCCCAAAAGTGCATGAGAATACTGTCATCTTCACCCATTCATCTGTCCGCGACTATCTGCTCCGCACTACGCAAGGTGCGACTCCGTCTTCAGATCAATTTGATCAGACCCAACTCGATATGATCGATCGCTTGCGTATTGACCCTCAAGAAGCATACCTCGAGATGGCACTGAAGTGCTTGCAGCTGATTAAGGAAAGTCATTTGCAGCACAGGATCCTCGATTCGACAGATGACTGGGAAGAAGCTACTCTGTTGAAATATGCCATCTTGTACTGGCCACACCACGCCCGGGGATCTGGGGAAGTTGGCAAGAAGCTCTTCACATCCACAAGTTTTGAACTCTCAGCCGAGCCCCATTTGACCAGCAACTGGTGGCGAACGTACCTCCGAGAACAGCCTGGCGAAGAGTGGGAACAAGGCGAGAAACTGTCGCCGCTCCACATAGTAGGTCAGAATTATCAGGCGTCATCGCGCAAGGTGCTGATTGCAGTCTGACAGGCATGTCGTTTTGGTATCCTGGAGTGGGCACGGTCACTTCTCGACGAAGCAAAGAAGGCGTCTATGCTGGTAAAGCTTATTGACCAGTACGATGCCAGTGGTGCAACACCTCTGGTTTGGGCCGCCATTGGTAAGGTGAAAACGAGACATCGCACATCATCACAGTCACTGACGCTTTTGTGTTCTACTTAGGAGGCCATACTACGGTGGTTAAGCTACTACTGGACCATCAAGCAGATATGAGACTCCTGACTGCACTGGTTTCTGGTGGCAGTCGAGATTCGCTTTCCGGACGTACGGCTCAATCATATACTCGCGAGATGCTCAACTCGAACGGGATGTGGACTGGTCGACACACGACTCTCTATCGCGCGTGTTACAAAGGCCATCCGTCGGTGGTCAAGCTGCTTATCGAGCGAGGAGCAGGCGTAAGGGCTCACGGATGTGCGCGCAGCTGCGCAATGCATGCGGTCGCCATCAGCGGAAATGCCGAGGCGATGAGGTTGATCCTGGATAATGGCGGAAGTCCTGACGTCGACGCTGAGCTTAAGACTGTATGTACGACACCTCTGCATTATGCGGTCGAAAACGGCAATTTCGAAGTGGTAAGGATGCTACTCGACAATGGGGCGAACATCGAGAAAAGACAGAGCTATTCGAGGGCGACCGTTCTGCACTTCGCACCATGGCAAGATGCCAATCCCGAAGTCGTTCAGTTACTCCTCGAGCGTGGAGCAGAACTCAACGTACGAGATTCTCACTTCCGCAGACCACTTCACCTTTTCATCCAGAGGCACGCCCGACCGGAGGCACCAAGCTAATACTGGGTGGTGGTGCAAAGCATGATGGAGTCAACAGTTTGAGACAGAATGCACTTGACATCGCTGTCGACTGCGACTGCGATCGATGCATGGGAAACACGCAGCTGCTGCTCTTACACGGCGCCCGACTCAGAAAGCCATACGGAAACGGACGGACGAATCATCCTGAGCTTTTCAAGGATCCCGAAAATTCGTGGGACCCTATCGACCGACTCCAAGCTGCCAGCTCGCTAGGGTCCGACGAGAGTCTGCCGACCTCAGCCAATACCAGTCCCTATTTGGATTCCGAACTAGGCTCTTTCGACGACAGGAGTTCATTCGCAGAAGGCAACTCAATGATGGAGAGGCTTTCCATCGGTTCACCAACACCACTGACCCCCCCCCCCCGATGGGGAGCGATCTGAACATCGTATTCGATGCAGACCCAAGCTTGGAGCAAAGCCCTCGGTTGAGGAGTGAAGCGACCAGTATTTCGGGCATGGAGTCTCTGGTAGAAGAAGCAAGTATCGCCGGTGGTGGAGAAGGGACTGAGAAGCCTATGCGGAAGAGAGACAAGTTCAAGGCGAAGATGAAGAGTATCGGGATATATGAGTTGCTTCGACTTGCCCAGCGTCACGATGTCGCCGTCCGTCTTTGCTCTCATGGTTCCTGGTTCATTCTCCTTACGTAGCAGTAGATGGCTAGTTGATCGTATGGTAGGCCATCGGCTTTTCGGCGACTCTAGCGAAAGAACATTCCGCAGAAAGGCACAAGCACACTGACGTGCAGCAAATGCTACTGCATACTGATAAATCGCTTTACAAAAGTAGGCTGCGAAAGCTAAGCAGAATGCCAAGTGACCACACCGCCGGAGGGTCGAACGAATGGCTTTCGCAGACCTATACCAGCCCGGCCACATCACATCGGTACCTCACCCCAAAAGGGTCCAGTCTGGGGCGTACTCTTATTCCACTCCTCGAAGCTCAAACCTGGCTCTAGAACCAACGGCAGGTCTACCAAGCCTGTTGCGCTGTTGTCCTCAACGCCGTCCCAGCAGTACCTGGCCATGCACCCTTCACATTGTTTCGATCGTGCGATATCAAGCTTCGTCAGGCTCCGGTCGATAGCCGGACAGCCCAGGCACTCAGGCCACTCGGGATCAAGAGTGCTATTGCCTTGCGTCATGTAGTTGAACCCGTTGGTCAGGAGCACGGCCATCTGCTCGTCCGTGAACGCTGTCTGTGCCCAGCTGTAGTTCGAGAAGGTGCTGTAGGGCGCATTCCCCAGGTAGAGAATGATGGGTCCACGCGTGTCGTTGGAGTTGGTCAGGCTGGCGTCGCACCCGAAGAAGGTTGGCTTAGTAGTGTAGTTGCGATTGATAAAAGTTTCTGGCTCCGGAACGAGTGGGAAAGGTATGCTGTGGTTTGTGGCGTAGATTTAGGAGTTGTAGAGATTTGTGCCATTGGACCAGGAGTACGGCAAGGCGTCGCCATCAGCGTCCCAGGCGATAATAAACTCGGGATCGCGGGCGGGTTGAATGTGGGGCCAGAGAGGTAGGGACTGCCCTGCCTCGGAGCCGTCAAGGAGCGTGAGGTTTACGGGCGGCATGTCGTCGTTTGTCACAGAGCTGGACTTTGCGAAGGGGTTTGGCATGGTGGCGTAAATGTGTTCGGTCAAGGTATAATTGAAGATTTGCGAGAATCCCTGCTGCAGCTCTTCGATAGCTCCAGCTAGGTGACTTATATCTCGTTTCGAAAAGGATCCAAGTGTGCCATTTGAGTACGCTTCGATGAGCCAGAAGTTTGCGGCATCAGCAGCGACACCCAGCATGAAACTTGCTCGATCGAAGCCAACGACACAACCATCGACCGGCTTGCCGACCGCCATCTTTGTACCGAGATACTTGATGGGGAAGAACGATCCTGGGCCAGAGGCAGCGCTGGACGACCATGCACCAAGCTCGAAAGGAGACCATTCGTATATCGTAGCGTTGTAGAAGGGGACCTTGAGATGGAAAAACTCTATATTGTCCGATGTCGACATGGGTGCCTGCCACATCGGTAGTGGTACCTCGTGGTTCTTGAAGCTGCTGAGCTCAGCAATATCAGAAAGCATCGTTTCCATCCCGCCATTGGGTCCAGCCTGTCTTGAAGGTTAGAACGAGCGATAGTCGAGATAGATGATCTGGTGTATACTCACAACAAACTCGTATGCAAAGAGACGACCGAGAAAATCGGGAATGCTGACGTTGAAACCTGCTTCAAACTTTGGCACCAGTTGTTTCAAGACCGCCACAGACGATGCACGGTGTGGCGTCCCTTTCGCCGCATCCAGTGTGCTGTCGTTCGTATGCCAGTGGCCCACCATATCTTGGATAGTAGGGTTATTATATGTCGCGAGAGACATGACTGGCCACGATCCGCCGGAGAGTCCGGAGAGGTAACTCATGCTTTGCAGTAGACCTCCTGTTCGTCTGGGGTGGCAACAGTAGTTAGTGTTATCCACAAGCGACGGCGTTGTTGGCAGCGGAACACTCACTCTTTGACGGACGGCGCGAAGCGGTCATCGATGGCCCTGAGAATAGCAGTGCCTGTCATTGCCGACAGCCACCCTCCACCACTGATAGCCATGCCAATTGTCGGAGTGCGTTCAGGCTCGCACTCGAGGCGACGTAGATAGCTCTTAAGGTCGAAGTCGTCGAGATGCAGGCGTCCCAGGTACTGGTGCAGGCTCCGCAGCACCTTTTGCTTGCGGCCCTTGATCCAGTCGGCTTCTTCGTCGGATACGCCATGGGCAGGTCGAACCCATTGATCTCGCTGCGGGCACTCAACGCGTACAGGTTCGTAGGTCGAGAAGTCCACCGAGGAAGGCGTCTTGGATCGAACGGATAGTTTATCGACAGGCGCTTCTGGAACGGCTAACATTCTTTTAGTAAAAAGATCTGAAGAAGCCGACAGCAGGGAAACCGTACACGCACACCATGCGGTCGTTACCAGGCCCGCAAGGACGGTGGTGAGAATATACATATTGCGTAACGGAGGGTCGTCTGACGGTCGGTGGAGTGCATCCAACTTTCAACCCACTGTTCGTGGGACCAGGCTTTATAGTCCTGCATAGTCAGTCCCATGCTACCTCGGGTGCCTGAGAACAGGACATGGAGTCCAAGCCCATTACCGCTCTCCTCGCGGCCCGAATATGCCAACGAACGTGTTCGAGTGAGTGGACGTAGTAAACAAGATTTCGCCAAGGCCATGCAAGCATTGAGCCGCAACGAGTGCTTCAAGCCGTTAGAGCTTGTGCGCATCCCATGCTAGCTTTCATAAATGCAGGAACTCATGGTCCCTGATATTAGCCGTGAATGGAGTCGTGGAACACAAGGCGTAGTACGTGGACAGTGGTGCCCTGTTTGAGCCGTAGCGTAGCGTGGAGAAGGCGTAGACACTATTCCCGGATCGGCAAGTGTTGCGCTAGAGTCCAGGACGTCCAGCAACAATGGTAGCAGAGCCTGCTGCGGCGAGTAACGCGGGTTTTACTGCGCCGACTAGCGTCTATTGAGGTACAGTAGTTGTGCTGTGGATGAGGTTGTGCGTTTTATGTAAGCTTACCAATATATAACGTCGAGGTGCATACTCGATCAGTCCTTAGCGCGGCAGCTCCTCATCGATGCTCCCAAGTTGCTCGAACTGCATGCCCCATATGTCCTTAGCGGGTTGCAATCTCGGCCACAACCCGAGTGTGCCCAAAGACGGTACGGAATCGACTGTGCAACAGTGCCGGAAACAAGCAGTACATTTGTCTGCTGATCGACAAAATATTTGCTCCCAAGACATTCCAGGAATCTGGTGCACGCGAGACAACCATGTGCGAATGTGAGTCTGTGACTTGAGCTGGTGCGGCGTGAGTAGTATATTATGCCATATCGTTACCGTACACGCAAAGCGTAGGTGGCTTATCCCTGCCCAATGCTGCATCTTTGTCAAACACTCGCAGTGCAGCAGACTCCCCTGGACCGGCCTGCGCTTTCATCTTGCTCGTGAGCCGTTCAGCAACGACCGTAGGCACATCGCCAACGATACTGACTTCTCGCACACCGCGTAGCCCTCCAAAAGGCTCCAACATTTCTTCCACATCCTCGTTGATCTTGACATTTTCCTCGCACTTCCTGCCCAAATCATGCTTCAACCCATCGACGACCACGCTCCCATTGCTGACCCGGATATTGACCTTCGCCAATCGCCTCTCGCCACCGACCTCAAGTCCGCCTGAGTTTCCCGTTCCGTCGTCGTTCGCCCTCAACGCATCAACAAGCATTTGTACATTCTCCCTTAGCCCGGCTGTCAAACCCTTGCCTTGGACATTGAACTTAATCATGCCCATGTACGGGTCCACGTGGTCGATGTGCACAACTACCCGCTTGATCAGCAATAGATAGCGGCTCGGCATCAACTCGATGAAATTGAAATTCCTCGACGGTGCAAGGCCGGACGGAAGAAGCCAGCGGAAGCGGAAGCGGATTCCACTGTATGTGACAAACAGCAGAAACGTGTTGGTGCCATAGATCAGTCCCGCGCATTCGCTGTGGAGCTGTTTGCAGACACGTAGAAGTGATGTGTTCCCTCGCTGCCAGACGATATTTGCCACCGTTGAAGACGGGCTGGCCGGGGTTGTGGTACTCGGGACGATCATGCCTTTAGCCTGTCTCTTCTTGACAGCGGAGAAGTTGCGGGCATGGGAGGTTAGCAGACCTGAGTCCATGAACTCCCTGGTGTAAGGCAGAAGATAGCCGAGGATATGCTGGCGGAGCTCGAGAGGGAGTTGCAGCAGGGGGAACTTGGGTTTCCGAGACGCTGGAGAGCGGCATCGTTGTTCGAGCTCGTCGAAGGACTCGTGTCGAGGAAGGGGATGCCGTTCGTTGGTGAGGGTCGTGGGTGCGAAGTGGGGCGCGATGTGATAATCTCTGCAATTATAGTGGCCATAGTCCATCCTACTTAGACCGTACAAGACTTCCAACTGTCTTGCCGGACAGGCATTGTCGACTAGGGCCAGGTGAAGCTAATTTAGAGTTCCGGCGCGGAACAACCATACCTCCATCAACCTACCAAAGTTGAGTCCTGTCTGTAGGCTCCTCCTCCTCCTCTTCCCTACCACAACGCAACCATGAACGAACGAAACAGCCACGATCCTCTTGGACCGACCAGTGCGCCAACTCCATCCAGTAATGGGTGTCCAGTCCTCAAATATAGCCCCAACGGTGGGGCCTGTATTATCTAGCCCTTTGATCACCATCTGAACGGCTCGTGGTCGTTCAGCATACAACACATTAATATTCAGAACCGGAGAGGATAGTACGATCGAAGCAGAAGAAACACGTAATACCAAGATTGCCAGCAAGGAGTAAAGACTCGCAAGAACCAGAAAAGAACCAGAAAAGAACCAGAAAACCAAAATCAAATTCGCCAAAATGTCGATCGAATATCTGCCCACCGAGATCATCACGCAGATCTTCTTGTCCTTACATGACATTGCATCAGCAGTTGCCCTTTCAGCTACTGGTCACCGTTTCCATACCATCTTCCATTCGCCGCAGAACCTTGTCATTCTCAGCGCGACCGCCGAAACTGAGTTCGGGCCCCTTGACGACATCATCCAGCTCGTCACCCAAAACGCTTCTCAGCCAGCGCACATCCACCGCAACGTTCCAATCTCGACAGCCTTGATCAAGCAGGTCGTGCACGTCGGCCGTGTTGCGCAGCGCTGGGAGGGAATCTACCCTTTCAAGAAGTGGAGATCCGACTACGCGTCCCGCCGGCTTCTCATCACCGAGGAGCGCTACAGAGTCCGCAGAGCGATCTACAGACTCTGGCTCTTCGCCAAAGCTTTCCACAACTCCTCCCATGTCCGGACGTGCCGCAGCATTCCATCGGTTGTCTCGACCCGCGCAGCATTGCTCCAGAACTTCTCGATACACGACTTGGCGGAAATGTACGATGTCCACCAAGTCATGCGCGAGGTGCTGCGAAGCAACACCTGTCCATCCAACGGCCGCATGCGCGTCAAGTACCAGTCTCGCTACCCGGACCAGCAGCACGGCCTCATGTTCAACATACATCTCAACTACCCGCCGGCGCCGTCATCCTTTATCCCGGAGTCCTGGTTCCACAATTCACCCAGCGCCAATCTTAGCTCACGCAATCATCAACCATCTCGCTGGCTAGATCCAGGTGCCGAGGGCTGGGGTGACGATATTACGCATTACTATGTCGTTGAAGATATGCTGAAGCTGGACCCGGAGCAGATCATGCATTTGCGAGACCACTGTCCGACGAAGGCGCATGTGGAGACGTACGTGAAGGAGGTCGGGGGAGAGTGGTTTGGCAATAACGGGGAGACTTTCAACGAGACGCTTTCTTTTGTGGTCAAGCAGCGTGGTGGTGAGATGGAGGAGCTGAGTGGGAGTGTTGACGATGAGGAGCTTGGTGTCACTGCCGAGCACTGACTTTGTCGGCAGAGATGGAAGATGGTGTAGTAATGGCTGATATATAGTCGCGAAAGCAGGTTTACATTCCCAGCATCTTGATACTTCGGCAGTACGCAAGGTCCCATTGCTGTCATTCATCGTTTCGCCAGTCTCTATCATTGTGTCCACCACCATCGACGCTAACCTTTGACTAGATCCGCATCGGATGCTTGCTTCCGGGCACGGAACAGCGTCGAGTTCAAGTGAACATCAAAGTGTCGTATAACACGAGCTGATTGGAATGATGAGAGGCCATTGTATAACGACAAATACCGGACCAAACCGCTCCCTAATCATGGTCATCACAACACAAAGCGCAGTCCCAGGCGGAGTCTGGTGTCCCGTCGTCAGCCTCTACAAAAACACCCCACGACAGGAGATCGATATGGACGCAACATACAAATACTTCTCGTACCTCATTAACAGCGGAGTAAACGGCCTCGTCCTCCACGGCTCGACCGCGGAGACCGCATTGCTTAGTCCAGAGGAGAGGATAGACATCATCCGCATCGCGCGAAAAGCTGCTTCGGATGCTGGAGTCACTCAGTTCCCGATCGCGGCTGGCATAAGCGGTCAATCAACGAACGAGACTCTGCGATTAGCGAAAGATGCGGCGGATGCTGGAGCCGACTTTGGCCTACTGCTTCCGCCGAGCTACTGGGCGAAAGCGGTAACGAATGATGTGATCGTTGACTTCTATCGTGAAGTTGCCAACGAGAGCCCGATACCTATCATTGTGTACAACGTACGTCCCCGATCTCCGAGGTGAGGTAATCTGACCTTCTGATCGTTTTGCTACAGTTTCCGGGCGTAACATCCGGCGTCGATCTTGGGTTGGAAGTCCTCTCGCAGCTCGCTCAGCACCCCAACATTGTCGGCGTGAAACTGACATGCGCCAACGCGGGCAAGGTCACCTGTTTGACAGCACGCTACAAGCCTGACCAGTTCTGTGTCATAAAAGCTAGAGGGACCATCTTCAGTGACTGCTGTCTCAGGTCCTGCCTACATGTCCAAGAGACTAAGACCGGCAAATCGCCGTGGTTGCCAGAATTCGTCATTCAAACCACACCACTACCCCAACGCTAACACTCCCAACGCAACACCTCACCCAGAACGTCAAAGACCTGCACACCTAATACACACTCTGCTTCGAATGTTATCATCGCTTGAAGTAAGCTTGACTGACATCTAGACGACCACTGGGAAGAGCTGCTGATGCGAAGGCGGTCGCACGCGCTGCTCATCTGGTATTGCGAAATTGGAAATGTGGTTGTGCGCAATCGCGATGAAGGTGTAGAAGTATGCAGTATTGAGAGTCGTTCTGGCCATGTAGTTTTCATCTTGCCTACCCGTATCGCTCCTTCGCACTCTCTCGCCAGTGTAGCAGGAGTGGCTGATGTGGCGACTGTCCCGAATGACTAATGTCTTCCTCGTCCTGTGGTCATGCTGCGACACTCATCTGCAGACTTGCTTCATTGTGACATGCTGTATTCGCCATGGCCTTCCAACGTGAGATTCTTAGCAAAGACTCGCGAACGCTGCTCCAGCTCTGGCAGAGAGGGTAGAGCGACAGACAGACAGTCGTCGGTGACGGAAGGTACTCTTTTTCACTCATATTCATGCTCTGTCGCATAGGTGCTACTGGCATGCTCTTCCTCATCTGTACTCTTTCCGCTCCGCTCGTCGCGCAGTATCCGGGGACCTGCTGCGACGGTGCACAGTCCTCGCTCGCCTCTTCCAGTTTGTGTCGGTGTGGACCGGCTCCGCTGGTCACGATCTCGTCCATCTACACCGCGGCCGACGGCAGCGAGGGAGGGTGGTATTCGCGTGGCACGAGTTGACGCAGTGGAGCTCGAAACTCGGAGCGGCTGCGCAAGGGGGAGCATGCTTATTTCATTTTAGGCGGGCGGCCCGCTGCATGCTCGCACAACGTGGAGCGGAAGGCGGCCGATTCCTTGAGCTAACTCTATAGCGACTTCATGCTTGCAGATGGCCGACTTCACCTCTCTCAGATCTTCCTTCAAGGTCGTCTTAAGCGTGCACAACGGGGCCAGACTGCTCGTAATGTGATCGTACGAGTACGGTCGGTCGCTGGCAGTCGTCCACGTCGACTGCGAGCTGCGGGCAATGCATCCCGGCTGATCCATGAGATCTACTTATGGCTGAAGTACTAAATGCACGACCACAAGGACTTTCATGATCCGAAAATTCTTGATGTGGCCACAGAGTCAAACCCTGTCTACCTTGGACTCTGGCCGACTCTCCGCGCATGTCCGACATTGCACATATCCGGATACGGGGTGGTGAAGACAGGACCCAGCAAAAATGCAGTTGCATCTCGCCCAGCGATTGTGGCGAGCTTTGTCCTTCACCGGGAATATATGCGACCAGACTCTGTGACGACAGTCTGAGGAGTCACAAAATGGCCTCTCCGGTTCGCGCAACCACGCCCACGAGCACTTCCGGAAGTGGCAATCGATTCCACACTACGAGAGTCACGACTACGACTGGCGGACATGAGCGCATTGTCTTACTGTTGAAGTTGAGTGGATGGTACGAGTGATGGAGTCAAAATGGAGTTCATGCGTTATTGTATGCCTGGGTCTGGGTGGAGCCGGCTGTGCGCTCAACATTTCGGGACGCATGACCTAAAAGCGTCGTCCAGCGACCCACCGAAGACGAAAAAAATGGACAGCCTCACACAGAGCGCTATTGAAGCGCATCGAGTACGGAACCAGGTCCAATTCCGAGAGGGAAGTTTTGCGCTACTACGTCTACTAGAACTGCGACAAGCCCACGATGCGCTACGCGACCCTGAACCTGAGCCGAATGAAGCATGATCGACGCTCGAAGCTTCGGTGGGTACTGCTGAGCTGTTGTGCTGCTAAGTTTTCTTCGCGCGATCCGAAGATGGGGACATCGCTGTCGCAAAGCTTCGAAGCTTTGGCCATCGCTCGGGCGCGATGCGGCATGCCGAACACTCCGCCGAACATTGCACCGAACAGTGCGCCGAGCGCGATGATTTTGCACTGCACGCCAAGCTGCTATACTCGAGATACGAATTTCGAGAAGCTGTAGGCAATGCTCCAATGTGAGTGGCGCTTCTCGAAACATGCGCTGCATGCGGAGGAACCACAGTGCGCGAAAGCTTGTGGTGGGTCGGAGTGGGCTGCTGGGAAAGCTGCACCCAAAAGCTTCGGCCCCACGTCGCTCAGCTGGCTTACTCTCCGTTTCTTCTGTTGGTAGCCATATGTTGCCACCGGAGTGTCACGGATGGACACTCATGCTCAGCTGGTATGCAAACGCTGATGGACGCGATATGGTGCGATCCAGAACTCACAGTGGGAGCTGCGATGTCGGACTGCTGTCATGTTCTACCCATTGGCTTCAGTTGTACAATGTGACCCTCAGTAGCCTTTTCAGCACTTCCAGTACCAATGTTATACTATTCGACTCATAGTTTCTTCCGATACCGCATGGTGCATGGGCCAGTTCTCTCGAGCATAAGTACCTGCTCCTCTTCCCTCTTCCTTCTTTCTTTTCCTCACTCGACTCAGCAATCCGAACTGTAAGACTACTGTACTACTCTCTCTTCATGCGAGCTTCTGACTGACGACGATCACGCATAGCAGCATCAGCATCAATCAGCACCAGTTCAACCATCAGCACCAACAGTATGTCATATCGTTGCCGTCGCATGTGATGCCCTCGCTGACAGCAATCACAGCCAACCCAACAGCAACAGCAGCAACAGCAGCAGCCATGTGTCTGCCAGTCAAAGCAATCGTCAAACACCTGGCGGAGCGTTGCGTGCGCGTGTTCAAGTCGAAAGACACCACCGCCGCACGTGATGATGTCGGTGTCCCTGACACTGAGGAAGACCGTCTGTTGCGTTTGAAAATTCAGCAACAGACGCGACGTAACACCCTCCGCAACACCATTACGTTGCAACTCCCGGACAGCTTGCATGACCGCTCCCGCCGTGGGTTGACTGTGGTAATTACCGATGAGGTTTTTATCCGGGAGATTCCGCGGCGTCGTTGAGCTTGGTCCTCTGCATGACCACCGTGGAGGAGTCCATGAGGGGAGGTAGGACTATAATGTGACCTCCCCCGACATGCCAGGTTTTATCCGCCTCTCCGTCCCGCCATCTCGTCCCATGCTAACGTTCTACCAGACCACGGCCTCTGTCGACCTAGGGGTGCTAAGGAAACCCTGTCAGCCAAGCAACAGCTGTCCCTTATTTTCCGGCTTCGTCCGCGCGCCTTTCGCCACACCCCCCGAGTCAGCCGCAGACCGGGTTAGAACGTTGTGGGTAATCGAAAAAAACCCTGGGTTGGTATGAGGGGAGGACGGAGGAGCGGAAGGTCTGGTAGTGGGTCTTGGAACTCATTTTGGTAAGTTCTTGCTTTGCTATCCTATCCTGTTACTACCCTCGCTAACCTTTTTCCTGTCTTAGGTCCTGAAAGCATAACACTCGCTGCTGTCGCCGCACTACACCATCGCATCGGTGCGGACGGGACTGGTTACACAACGAAAATCGAAAAAAATCAATAAAATCAAAAAGCAAAAAAAACATCAAACATTCACTCAGCCCTGTGCGCTATTAGTCTACGGACATTTCCTGGTGAGCACCTCTCATCCAGCACTGTCGCCTCCATTACTAACCATCATTACAGGTCCCCGAAGCTCAACATTCGCTCAAGACGGGACTGGAAGGTGTTAGCTCATCACGAGAACAGCCGGCACAACTAAAACCAAAAAAAACTTAGCCCTGTGCGCAGCTCGGTCAAAGGACCTATCCTGGTGAGCAATGTTGTGGTTCAATGCTACTGCTACCCGTTCTAATCGTAATCACAGGTCCCCGAAGCACCTCATTCGCTCAAGACGGGGCTAGGACTGTTCATATCATTAAGGACAGCAAACAGAACAATTTAGCCATGTGCGTCGTTCGGTCAAAGGACCTATCCTGGTGAGTGACGTTCTTGATTAACACTTCTGCTACCCTTTCTAATTGTCATCGCAGGTCCCCGAAGCACTACACTCGCTTGAGACGGGGCTGGGACTGTTC
>JAABUW010003481.1_pt1 | contig 22433 bp, 14 predicted proteins | sample 5560081 | NCBI WGS metagenome assembly JAABUW01 (sample SAMN10711882, study PRJNA513363) | rock metagenome | isolation source: Antarctica rocks | place: Antarctica: Victoria Land, Knobhead sud
CGGTGTCCTGCACCTCGTGCCATTCGATGATGACCCGACAACCCGACCGTCGGGCCAGCTGAGCAAGCCGCAGGTAGGAGTGCAGGACCGCACCGGTCCACCACTGCAAGATCAGTACCTGCGGACGGTTCGCGTCGAGAAATCGGCTGGCTTTGCGGATGCTCCGTCCCCAGAACCAGTCCACGCCGTCGAAAACGTTCACGGAAGGGTCATATACCAAGTCGTTGACGGGCTGGCCGACCCGCTCTCGCCCAGGGTAGAGCCGGGTCGGCACCAGCTGGCGCATCAGCAGGGCACTGACCGGTGCGACCTCGGCGATCGCGTTCGTCAGCCTGCAGGTGTAGTAGCTGATGCCGGACGTGAATCGCCATCCGGCACCGACAACCATCACTGTGGGCACAGCCGCGGGATCGTCCGATCCCACGGTCCGAGCTCCATGGGCGGAAATTCTCACGCCGATGCCTCGCGTCGCGTGTCTTCCGCCTGCGCCGGTCGGACTGCGAGGCGTCGGCTGCCGGTGGTGTGGGTGTTGCTGTTGTTGACGAGCTTGGAGTGCAGCCGGGCTCGGCGCCACTCGGTGCCGATGGTCTTCAGGACCCGGAAGCCGTCCTTGACTGCGTGCAGATTGGAGGCGCCGAACAACCTCAACAGTTCGACGCTGGGCACTTCCACCACGCGCAGTTTCGCGGCGGCGACCCGGCAGTTGATCAGTGTTTCGATCTCGAATCCGTCTCCCCAGAGCATGTCGCTCGACGCCGGGTGCGGCAATGGCAGATTCAGATGGGGCAGCACGTCGACCCAGAAGGCGTTGTAGCCGTAGCACAGATCGGTGTATCGGGTACGAAAGCCGATATTCGTCAAGAGTGTGAGGGCCTTGTTGCCGGTGTCGCGAAGCCAGGTGATGTCGCTACTACCGCCCCCGGTCAGCACCCGGCTGCCCTTGGCAAAATCAGCGCCGGACATCAGGGCCGCCACGAAACGGTCGATCTCGGCGGGATCGGCGGACCCGTCTGCATCGAACATGACGATGATGTCCCCGGTAGCCTCTGCAAAGCCCACTGCCAGGGCATTGCCCTTACCTCTGCGGGTCTGCTGGACGAACTTGGCATCCGGTCGTAGCTGCGCAACCACCACTTCCGTGTCGTCCTTGGAATGGCCGTCCACCACGATGATCTCAGCGTCGGCAGGCAGGGTCGGTAGGACGACTTCGAGATTCCGCGCCTCATTGCGCGCCGGGACGATGATGCTGACTTTGGCGTTCTGCTCGGGCCTGGCCTGTACGGCGCGCATCCGGGTTGGTCCTATCCTTCGAATGCGTGGCTTGTCGGTCTCGCCCCTGACTCCCCGTCAAGCGATGGCGACCGCTCGAGCCTGACGGATCACTGCCCCCACCACGCGAACGACTGCAACCATAACCGCCAGCCCCCCTTTTCACCTGCGTTTTTGTCCACATTGTCAGATATTGCACTCAACCTGATCCAGAGCCATCCGGCCGAGCTCCGGCTCCGAACGAGTTCCCCCGATGGCCCGGATGATTGCGGTTCAGATACGGAGCGTGTTCATCGGCGCGGTGGCCTACCCGAATACGGTTACCAGGCCGTCCTGAAAGCTGTCTGGCATCATTGAAACGACGGAGGTCGTCCACGAAGTTACCGGATCGAAGGCTCGGAAGTGATGAAGATCTCTGCCAGGACACAGGCCGTTTGTCGTTGCGGTCACATCTGCGATGCGCACCAACACTTCCGGCCCGGCACGGACTGCGGCCTCTGCACCCGAGGGAACTGCCCAAAATATCGCCGGCGCAATGCCCGCCGCGCCTAACCCCGCCTAACCCGACCATCTGCCGACATCCGCGTCCGTCCCGCCCGACCCGCCGACCCCCTTGCCTCACGTTACGACGCCGGCTCGAACCTCGTCGGTGACTGCCCAGCCAGGACCGGGACGAGGGATTCGTGACCCTCGGGTCTGGCGCCCTCGCTGCGCCCGCCACCGACACCGAACTGAACAGTTCCGCGCCGACCCGATCCGGCAAGTGCTGTCTTCAGCAGCGACCCTGAGCGTAACCGGAACGGAGCATTTCGACTCGTGGCTGGAGCCTCCGGGTTTACCGGATTGTCCGACTATTTGGTCAAGATTGATTACCGGAACTACGCCACATGAAGTGAAGGTTCACAGCCGACGGCGATGGGTGAGATTGCTTCAAGCAATCAGTTCGGCGTAACAGTAATCAGTCCGCCGCTCGCGTAGTCCTTGTCGGGCTGGATGGAGCTGTAGTAGGTGTACCCGCCGGGCTTTTTCGGTGCGGTGAAGGCGAAGTAGGTGCCCTGGCCGGGCGGCAACGGCGCTGACAGTCCGATTGACCGTCCCGGGAGAATGACGGCGAAACCGACGGGTAGCAGCCCGGTGTCGATGACGTGGACAGCAACCCTCTCTCCGGCCTTCACGGTGAAGTGGTCGGGATAGTAGTTGAGGTCGTGCGCTTTGATTTCGATAACTCTGGCGCTCGCGGGCGGCGCCGGGGTACCGGCGACGCCGGTGGGAGCACCGACAGGCACCTGCACGGGGGTGGCGTCGACTATTCGCGGGGCGCTTGGCTTATTCGTCGGTAGGGCGAATGCGATGAGGGCGTCGCCGAGCGGTGAAACGGTCGCTCCGTTGTCGGCGCGAATGTGGCTGTTGCCGCCGAAAGGCATGACGATGTACTCGCGCCCCCCCACCATGTAGACAGCCCCGGCGCCGTTCGCACCGCCGATGCCCTTCATCGTGGAGTGCCATGACCAGAGAGTCTTCCCCGTCTGTGCGTCGTGGGCTTGGTAGGTGCCGTCGTCGAGCCCAAAGAAGACGAGGTCACCGGCGACGGCGGTGCCGCTGACGACGATTCCCGAGGTCTTGTTCCGCCAGGCGATCTTCCCGGTCACCGTGTCGACGGCATTGAACAGACCGTAGGTCTTGAGCTTCGGGACCGCAGGAGGTGTGCCCGTCGAGCCGTAGCTGTTTACCTCGGCGGGCGAGGAGCGATAGAGCCAGGGCGAGTACCCGCCGGAGGGGATGTAGGCGTATTTCGTGCGCGGACTGTAGGCGCCGGGTGACCACTCCGGGCCGGAGTTCTCCGCGCCAGGCTGCTCCCACAACGGCTGCTCGCGGGGCGGTGTCCACATCGGGGCAGAACCGAACCCGGGTGGGGTCGAGCCAACGACGTTCGGGACAAGTCGGATGCCGGACTCGGGCTGCGTCGGATACGGATGCTGCCAGCTCGGGGTCGTCGGGACCTTGACCTCGCGGACCGGAAGCACGGGCTTTCCGGTGCGGCGATCGAGGACGAAGTAATAGCCATCCTTGCCGGCCTGACCGATCACGGGGATCACATCGTTGCCCCGCTTGATCGTGTAGAGCTGAGCCGGCTGAGCGGCGTCATAGTCCCAAAGGTCGTGGTGGACCTCCTGGAAGTACCACCTCAGGTGCCCGGTTCGGATCTCGAGAGCGACTATCGAGGAGGTGTAGAGATTCGCGCCGGGTCGTTTGGAGCCGTTGATATCGGGCGACGGATTGCCGGTGTGCGCGTAGATCAGGCCGAGCTTCGGGTCGACCTCCGGTGTCGTCCAGACGGTGCCACCACCGTGCTTCCAAGCCTCACCGCCCCACGTGCCGGGCTTGGTGGTGTAGAAGCGCCAGATCTGTTGGCCGGACTTGGAATCGTACGCCGCGACGAACCCCCGCGCGGCGTACTCACCGCCGGCACTGCCCACCACAACCTTGCCGTCGACAAACTGCGGCGCCATGGTCTGGGAGTACCGCTGGTGGAAATCGGCCGTCCTCGTCTTCCAGGCGACCTTCCCGGTTTTGGCGTCGAGGGCGACCAGCACGTCGTCGAGCCGGGCGATGTAGACCTTTCCGTCGCCGACTGCGACTCCACGGTTGGTCTGCCCGCAACACAGTGCGAGGGCGAACAGCGGAGGCATGTCCGTCGGGCTGTACGTCCACTTGACGGCGCCGGTGACCGCGTCGAGTGCGAACACATGGTCGTGCGGCGAACTAGCGAACAGTGTCCCGCCGACGATGATCGGCTGGGTCTCCAGTGACGTGGCCGGTTTGCCGACGTGCATGTGCATGATCCAGGCCGGCGTGAGCTGCCCGACGTTCGACGCGTTGATCTGGTCGACGTCCTGAAAGCGCATGCCGCCCTGGTCGTTGCCGTAGAACGGCCAATCCAAGTTCTTGACGCTGTGGTCCGGTGACCGCGCCGGCGGCGTGCTCGGTACCACGGGCACCGAGCTGGTGCCCGCACCGGCGCCCGGCGTTGTGGAAGGGCCGCTCTGAACTGGTTCCCCTGTCCCGGCTGATGTTGCTGTCGGGCCTGACGTTGCCCTCGACGCTGACGTTGCTGTCGGGGCTGACGTTGCCGCCGACGCTGACGCTGACCTTGGCGTTGACTGGTTGGCTACCGGTATCTTCGCGGCGCCGCCGGTGCACCCTGCGACCAGAACAGCCAGCGCCACAACGGCGCCCGCGAATCGACCGGGACGAAACGTCGATCCACACCGCGGTCCAGATGGCCGCGTAGCGCTCTTTGACTGGGCCCGATACAACCGGGGTCGGGGATTGAGCATGAGTGCAGCCTTCTCTCGGTCGATCGGCAGGCCCAGTCATGGGGCGGATGTAGGGACGGCGAAGACCGCGATGTTGTCCTGGTAACTGCCGCTGTCTGCGTCGAACGGGCCACCGCAGCTGATCAACAGCAGCATCGGCGGGCCGGTCAGGGTGAACAGCGTCGAAGGGAGTCCGGCGCTCTTGGGATACACGCGACGCGCCAGCACCCGGTACCGCACTGTGGCGCCGGTGCTCGTCACCACGTTCACCGAGTCTCCGGCGGCGAGCGCGGACAGGTGCCAGAACGCTCCGACACCGGCGGTCGCCGAATCGATGTGTCCATCGATCACCGTCGTTCCCTGGGGTTTTCCCGGTGCGGAACTACCCACCCACCACCCGACGCGGCCAGGATCATCGGGAACGGCCAACACCCCCCGCCGAGATACCACCGGCTGCACGGCGGCTCGCACACCCAACCGTGGAAGTATCAGCTGCTTGGGAACACCAGAGGGGACGACCGTTTGCGGTGCGGCCGCCGCCTTCGTACCACCAGTGGACGTCGCTGGGGTGAGCCGGACGCGGCCGGCCCCGGGTAGTGCCCTCCTGGCAGACGCGGCTCCCGGCCGAACGCCCGAAACCTGCTGTACCGGAACCGGTCGCAACAACTGCGGGTTGCGGCTGCTCGTCGGGTTCCGCTGCACGGAAATGAACGTGCTCGTGGTGGACAGTGCATGTGCCGAAGCCGTTGGGGAAGACAACGGGATCTCGGCGAGCGGTCGGCCGGCAACGCTTTGCGGGATCTGGCCGAAGTCGGCCGGCAGTGCACGGTTGTGAACGACAAGCGTGACACTGACCGCCACCAGAACCACGCCGCCGATGCTGCACGCCAGCGGTGCGACAAACCGTGCCAGTCCTCGCACGGTTCGGGAATGTCGGCCACCGGAGGCCGCCCTCGCGTGCGGGCCGCCTGACCGGCGGTCCGTCAATGCAACCGGCGACGGCGACGCGCGATGGTGCTCAGTCCGAACCCCAACAACGCCAGGCCAAGAACGCCGAGTGTCAGTTCGTACCCGCGCGTTGTCGTGCTGGTCGTCGCGCCCAATCCGCCGGAACCTGCTGGCACCGCGGTCGGGACAGGGCCGCCGGCGGGCGCAGCACTTTCTGTCGGCGCCGTCCCGGCGGAGCCGGATGCAAATTGCTGCGGCGCATCTTCGGGGAAGCCCAACGCCGGGCAATTGATGATCTCCCGGTTGGACGCGAGCATCCCTCCCCCCGGCGAAGTCACCATCCCGCGTTCGGCGAGTTGCAGAATCTGGGCGGAGTCCGTCTTCGCGGAGTTGAGGCCCGCGGCGACCGCTGCGTCGGTGAAGACGCCGATGTGAAGATCCCATAGCGGGCTGTATGCCAACGCGAGCTGCCGATCTCGCAACGTCGGGAACACGTCGAACACGTTGTGCGAGTCGCCACCCACGCGCAGCGCTTCCAGTAGCGCGGTGTTGCCGAGGTTCAATGTCTGTGCGTTGCCGCCGTCCACGATGACGTGCGCCAAACCCTGTGCCGGTGGACTTTTCGGTCCGGTCGCGGCATTGGTGAAGGTGAAGATGTCGGCGCGGGCCGTCTTCGGGTCGCGGCCGTGGTCCGGCGCCGGGGACAGACCCAGCCCGGGTACAAACGTGCTCCGCTCCATGACGGCCGTCAGCGGGTTGGAAGTTTCGAAGCTCAGGTAGAAAATGGGCTTGCCGTTGGCGAAGCCCCGGACGAATCCCAGGCCTGCGGTCATCTTCTTGGTGTCGATGGTGAGCAGGCGATCATGGGTATTGGTGTGATTGGTGACGTCGAAGGGGCCACTGCCGACAGCGACGATCGGCGCGTTGTAGACCACGTTGGTGCCGGCGATCTGCACAAACGGCGAATAGTGCAGGTCACCGACGGCGCCGGGACTAGCTGCAACCGGCGGGAAACCCGTGGGCCCTGGCTCGAGGACCCGGGTAGGAGAGAAATCCGGTTTACCGGGTCGGCTGATAACGGTTTTCCCGAGCCAGCGTGGCGATTTGACCGTCTGGACGCAACCAGGACAGTCCGGCGTGATGAGGTTGGCCAGCCTGGGGGCGAAATTCAGGCCCAGCTGTCCGGTAAGAGCAGCATCTGAAACATCGGTGATGACATACCAAACGGGTACGCCGCTCACGGTGGCGCGATGCAACGGCAGCGTCGCGAAATCACGCTGTAAATCCACGCTGACCACGCTTTTGATCGTCAGGTTGCTGACGGGTAAGCCGCCGGCGGTCTGTGCTGCGCCGGCTCGTTCGATTACCGGGTTGTTCACTCCTCCTGCCGACGCCGGGGCGTTGAACACGCCGACGCCGACAAGAACGGCAGCTCCCACTCCGAGCAGCCGTTGATAGATTCGGGTCATAATTTCTCCTGCCGCGACGGGGACTGCCAACGGTTGGAATGATAGGTCGGGGAACGGCCCTGGATCCAGGTCCAGTTCCGCTGTGAAATGAAGGACCAGTTCGACCAGCGCCGCCGTGCAACGGCCAGATACGACGCCCCCCGCTGCCCCGGCCGTGCCTGGCGCCGGCGGCTGCTGCGAGCGAGCAAATCGTTCACCGACCAACCGAGATGAGGATCACCTGCATGCCCTCGAACGCCGCAGAAACGCTCACGGCCCTGGCTGTTTCAAGTCCCGGAACGGGGTCCCTTCGCTTCCGAGTCGCCGCGTCATTGCGGGATGCCATCCGGACCGGACATCTGAAACCGGGGACCATCCTGCCCTCCAGCCGCGTGCTTGCGCGAGACCTCGGGGTCTCCCGCGGCGTCGTCGTCGACGCCTACGCAACTCACCGCCGAAGGTTTTGTCAACAGCCGGCCGGGCGGATCAACGCGCGTCGCGTTCCTGCCGGTCATCGTGCCACCCACGCAATCGCCGCCGCAGAAACTCGGCTCTCGCCTGGGCATCGTCGATTTGCGCCCGGGCTGGCCGGACCTTTCCGCGTTTCCACGCCGCGACTGGTCGGCCGCAGTCCGGAACGTACTCAACTCGCTGGCTTCGGAGGAACTTGGTTACATCGAGCCGTGGGGAGCCTGGGCGATGCGGCAGGAGTTGGCGTCATATCTGACCCGGGTACGGGGAACGGTGACCAATCCGCACGGGGTCGTCGTGGTCAGCGGTGTCACTCAAGGGATCACCCTGCTATGCCGGGTCCTCCTCGAACAAGGCCACCGCCGAATTGCCGTGGAAGATCCGAGCAACGCCGTACAACGCAGACTCCTTGCCCGGCTGGGCCTGGAGGTCGTCGACGTCCCGGTGGACGGACAAGGACTACAAGTCGACGCGCTGGCCGCCACGCAAGCCCGGGCGGTGCTGTGCACGCCGGCCCATCAATACCCCACCGGGGTGGTCCTTTCGCCGAGTCGGCGCCGTCAGCTTCTGCAATGGGCGGAAGATTTCAACGGGCTGATCCTGGAAGACGACTTCGACGCAGAATTCCGGTACGAACGTCTTCCGGTCGCTTGTCTACAAGCGATGAACCCAGACCGCGTTGTCCTGCTCGGCAGTGTGAGCAAGACGTTGGCGCCGGCGCTCCGGCTCGGTTGGATGATCACCCCACCCGCGCTCATAGCATCAATGCGCAGCGCTAAGCGGGATGACGACTTCGGGAGCAACGGACTCGATCAGCACGTCTTCGCGAGCCTGCTGCATTCCGGGCAATACGACCGGCACGTCCGCGGGCTACGCCGACTGTATCGGGCCCGTAGGGACTTTTTTGTCCAAGCGCTCGCCGCGCGGCTACCCGAGTGGACGGTCACCGGCAGTGCGGGTGGACTCAACCTCACGATCTCGCTGCCCGGGCACATCCCGGAAGGCGCGATGGTGGCCGCGGCCAACGAACTCGGCCTTCTCGTCGTCGGCTTGGGCACCATGACCGGGCGTGCCGAGCACCCAGCGTGCATCGTGGTGTCCTTCGCGCGCGCAACTGCGGACATGGCAAAGGACGCCGTCGAGCGTCTCGTGACGGCCATCACCACTTTGGACACAATCACCCCCGAATTGGTAGGCAGGGCAAAAGTAATGGGCGACACCGCCTGGCTGGACACCCGCTGATTCAGCCCATTTGCATTTCAATAAGCGGGGATTTGGCTTGCCACCGCCGGATTGTTCCGCCTGTGGCTGGTCCCAAGCACAGCTCCCCTGACCAGTCCCTCAGCAGTCAACGGGAGACTGCGGTCGTGGGCGCATATGGGGCGCTTCAGAATTAGCAGGGGCGTAGCGCTGTAATCCTGGATGGCACGGGCCTGGTTCGGCGGGTGCAGGCCCATCGTATGCGGCGGCGTTGGTTGTCGCTGTTACGAAGCCCGAACGCGATCCGTCCGATGTGTTTGACGATGCGGTTGTAGCCTTCGCTTCGGGCGTTGGACAGGCCGGTGTCGATGGCGGCGATGATTGGTTGTTGCCAGGTGTCGACGGTGGTGGCCAGGGTGTGGATCTCCGGGACCTTGCAGGCTGCGGCGAACGTGTAAAACTCCTCGAGCGCCGCGGCGATGTGATAGCGCAGGCCGCCGCGGTACTTGCAGGCCAGCACGTTGCGTAGCAGTTCCTTGGTGATCCACGCGGCGACGAGATCCCCATCGGGGTCGAAGGTGTCGAGCTTGATGAACATCTTCTGCCGTTGCTGGTCGGTGAGCCGCTCGGCGCTGCGGAGCAGTCGGCGGCGGCTGGTCCACTCCGGGTCGCACGAGCGGCCGCGGCGGCCGCGCAGCGCTTGGGTGGTGCGGCGGCGGACGCCCGCTCGATCATCTGGTTCGCCAGTTTCACGACGTGGAAGTGGTCGACGACGATCCGGGCGTGCGGCAACGCGCGGCGAACCGCTTTGGCGTAGGTGGCGGACATGTCGATCGCGACGTGGGTGATGCCGGCCCGGAACTCGGGTGTCTGCGCCTGGATCCAGTCCACCACGGTGGAGACGTCGCGGCCGTTGACCTGCGCCAACAGGCCTTGATCGCCGCTGATGTCGACCATCCCGGTGTCGAACCGGTCCACCCACGTCCGGATCCCGGTGGCCGGGTCGGTCTCCCATTTCGCTTTACCACGCCTGGTCTCATCGATGCCCAGCACCCGGATCGGGCCCAGCTCGCGCGCCAGGACCGGGTCGGCCATCGCCACCACCGCGCGGTGGCAGGTGTTCCAGGTGGTGCCCCACGCGGCGGACACCTCGGCGACCGAGCGCCACCCATCCAACACCGCCGCGGCCATCTCCGCCTTGGCGCGGATAGTGAACCTGGCCCGCGGCGGGATCTGCGGCACCGACTCGGTGAACTGCTTGCGCTCGCAGGAGCCGTTGCGGCACAACCACTTCTGTTTGCACCACAGTAGGTTCGGGAAGTCCGGCCCAACCTTCACGTCCTTCGGGCGGGTCACCACCCACCCTTTGGACCTGGTGGAGACGACCGCACATTGCGGGCACCGGCCGACCCACCCTGGTGCGGTGAGCACGCGGACGTCGCGGGTGCCGTCGGCGCCGACACCGACCAGGTCAACCTCAATATCGGTCAACCCCAGAAGCAGTGAACTACAGTCGGACATGCTCGCGCCTCTTGTTCTGGATGCCTGAAGAACACCCAGTTCACAAGGGCGCGAGCCCCATCTCAGCGACCGACACGGATGCCGCTGCTCACAACCCCGCTGCCCCTACCAACTCTGAAGAACCGCATAAGCCAGCAGTGCTCATTAGGCGGCATCATTTCGCCGCTGCTGGCAAACATCGCGTTGTCGGTGCTGGATGAGCATTTCTGCGCGAAATGGGATGCTCACACCACACCGTATCGGCGTGAGGTGCACCGCAAACGTGGCGGGGCCACCTATCGGATCGTCCGCTACGCGGACGATTTCGTGATCATGGTGGCCGGAACCCAAGCGCACGCGGAAGCACTCTGGACAGAGACAGCCGAGGTGATAGCCCCGTTGGGGCTGCGACTCTCGGTGGAGAAGACCAGGTTTTGCCATCTGGACGAGGGGTTCGACTTCCTCGGGTTCGGCCATCCAGCGGCACCGGAAGAAGGGCAGCGACAAGCTCACCGTTTACACCTACCCGTCGAAGAAAGCGTTGCTTTCCATCACGGCGAAGGTGCGGGCGTTGACGGACAAAGCGCAGCATCACAGCCTCGCTGATCTACTCGGACACCTCAATGCGGTGCTCCGAGGGTGGTGCGGGTATTTCCGTCACGGCGTGTCCAAGGCCACGTTTGGGTATCTCGACGCTTATGCCTGGCATCGGGTCACCCAATGGTTGCTCAAACGGCACAAGCATTTGAACTGGATGGAACTCTACCGGCGGTTCCTGACCGGAAGGCCAGGCCACCGTCCGGCCGTAGATGGGCTCGTTATGTTCGATGCCACCATGGTGCCGGTCACCCGGTACCGGTGGCGGGCGACCCATATCCCCACCCCATGGACCAGCCCGACGAAACCGTTGGTTTCGGCGTAACAGTGGCAGTCCGGGGAGCGCCGGATGCGATGAAAGTCGCACGTCCGGTGCGGAGGGCGGGCCGGGGAAGCGGACCCAGAGCAATTTGGGCACCGCGCCCCGGTCCGACCCCTACATCACCGGGGAGGGCAACCGATCCGCGATCGGCACCCTGGTGCAACGCTCCACCCGGTACGTCATGCTGCTCCACCTGCCGATCGATCACACCGCCGAGGCCGTCCGAGACGCCCTGACCAGGACGGTGCTCACACTACCGGCGCACCTACGCCGGTCGTTGACCTGGGACCAAGGTAAAGAGATGTCCCAGCACCGCCGGTTCACCATCGCGACCGACGTCCCGGTGTATTTCTGCGACCCGCACAGCCCCTGGCAACGGGGGTCCAACGAGAACACGAATGGCTTGCTTCGGCAGTACTTCCCGAAGAGTACCGACCTGCGCGTATACACCCCCGAAGACCTACTCGCTGCGGCCACGCAGCTCAACAGCCGACCGCGGAAAACCCTTAATTGGGAGACCCCGGCGCAACGTCTCGATATGCTCCTGAATGTCAGCAAATAACCGCAGTGTTGCGACGACAGCTAGAAACCGCCCCCACTTATCGTGGCGGCCGACAGTCCAGGACATCCACCGGTCGATTCCCGTCGCCGAGGTCGACCAACACCGTCCCGTAATTACGCCCGCGGCGCCACGCGAATTCGTCGACACCAAGCACCGTCACCGGCCCGACATACGCGCGCACCGTCCGCAGCGCGCTGCTCGCGCCCGCGGACGCACGGCGATCCTCACCACACCGTCGACCCTGCAGATGTCATCGACCACCACCGGCGACAGCCGCGGAAGCAGAACGCGGCAATAGTCAACAGCCATTCCTTCAGGGCATCACAATCGTTGGCCCGAGCGCGACTCCCAGCACGCCTGCAGCACCCCGTCACGCCACCACCACGAATCATACGCGACCGCACCCCAGGAACCGAGTGTCGATATTCGCCGCGATCAACAGCCCATCGCATCACGAAAACCTGAGCCAGAACCACATAGTTTGGCGACCGACAGCCCCAGTGTGTTCACTCGTTTTGCCGATTTCAGTAATGCCTCCGCTGCGCGTTACCGATGTAGATCGACAGTTCAGCCCGAAGCGACAGCGGGAGTCCTCGTGAACACTTGACAGGACGATCATGTTCGTTACGATCACGGTATGGCGAATTCAGAACCGGTCAGCCGTCGTTCCCGCCCAGCCAAGCCGGCGTTGGATCGGGCAGGGATCGTGGGGGCTGCGCTGCGTGTCATGCGTACCGACGGTCTGGAGCGGGCGACGATGCGTCGCTTGGCGCAGGAGTTGGATACCGGACCAGCGTCCATCTACGTGTATTTCGCGAGCACGGCTGCTTTGCATGCCGCGATTTTGGATCAAATCATCGTGAACGTCTGGGTGGATGCCCGGCCGCGGAAGGCGACCTGGGACTCATCGGTCATCCGGACGCTCCGGGAGTACACGGTCACGTTGTACGGCTATCCGAGCTTGGCGCGTTCGGCAATGACCCTGCGGCCCGCGGGACCGAACCACCTCAAGCTGTTCGACGGACTCCTTTATGCAATGCGCTTGGGAGGCATTGCCCGACGCCCAGCGGCGTGGGGCGTTGACGTCCTGCTGCAGTCCGCGACTGCGATGGCGTGTGAGCAGAGCGGCCGGGACGAGTCGGTCGATGCCGTGCAGGAGGAGCACCCGTTGGCCACGGCGCTACACGGCACCACCGCCCGAAGCCATCCGGGGCTCGCCTGGGCTGAGAGCGAGCTATTCAGCGGCACAGGCCAGCAGCGGCTCGAATTTTCGTTACGCATGCACCTCGCGGGCATTGCCGCGCTGTCCGGCGACGACTCAGGCCGGGACACCAGCACGCGACAGGACGCCACGGGGAGACCAGGAGAATGATCTTGACAACCGAGAATGCATCTTCGCCAGCATCTGCCCAGGGTTCCGGCGGGAACGCACCGACGCTCGCTTTGGCCCGGCTGACGCCGAGGCTGCGGCTAGTCTTGGCCATTGTCCTGATCGCGGACGTCCTGGACCTGATGGACTCGACGACCACCAACATCGCCGCGCCCACCATCGTGCGCGAGATCGGCGGCGGCGAGTCTCCGGTGAAGTGGCTCGGCGCCAGCTACGCCCTGGCGATAGGTGTGTTGCTGGTCGTGGGCGGGCGGCTGGGCGATCGGTTCGGCAAGCGCCGGATGTTCCTGATCGGCATCGCGGGCTTCGGTCTGGCGTCGGTGTTCTGTGGTTTGTCGATCGGGCCGACCATGCTCATAGCTGGTCGTTTCGTGCAGGGCGGGTTCGGCGCCGTCCTCATACCCCAGGGCGCCGGCCTGCTGCTGAAGACTTTCTCCGGTAAGCAGTTCCCCGTCGTCGCCATGGTGTTCGGCCTGGTTCTTGGCGGTTCGGCCGTCCTACGCCCGATCGTCGCTGGCGTGATCATCAGCGCCAAAATCGACAGGCTGAACTGGCGGCCGATGTTCCTCATCAACATTGGGCTTTCGGTGATCGGGTTCGTCGCCGGTGCGGTTCTGCTCGGCGCGGCGATGGTAGGGCTGACTTACGGCCTTATCGGAGGTTCCACCGACGGATGGACGGTTGCGCCGATCGCCAACATCGTCGCCGGGGTTCTGCTGTTTGGCGCCTTCGCCGTGGGCCAGCGCACCGCGGCCGGTCCGCTCCTCTTTGCCGAGCCTGCTGGGCAACCGCGGGTTCACCTTCGGCTTGCTGCTCGGCTTGACCTATTTCGCCGCGGTCAACGGCTTCGCCTACGGCGCCTCACTGTTCTTCCGGCTCTCGCTGCGCCTGTCGCCTGTGCGGGCCTCGCTCGGCCTGTCGCCACTGATGGTGGGGATCATCGCTTCGTCGTTCTTCGCGCGGCCCCTGATCCCCAAACTCGGCCGGCGGCTCGTCGTGGCAGGCCTGCTGGTCACCCTCGCCGGGGTCATCGGGTTGATCAGCACCGCCGCCGCGCCGCCGGCTCACATCAACTCCTGGACGATGGCCCCGTCGATCCTTGGCTTCGGTATAGACGCCTACTTCAGCAGCATCTTCGACGTCGTCGTTGGAGATGTGGCGCCGGACGCGGCCGGCAGCGCCAGCGGATCGCTCAGCGCCGTCCAGCAACTGGCATCGGCGATCGGCTCCGCCGTCGTCACCACCGTCTTCTTCGCGCGGCTACCCCACAGCGTCGTCCATGCGCTGCGCACCAGCCTCATCATCGTCGGCGGCATCGTCGTCCTATGGCCTCGCCCTGGTGTGGCTGCTGCCGGTAAGGCCGACCAGGACGCCGAGGCTCCTACTTGAGCAGGCGGCGGGTGCGGACGCCTGACGCCCAAGAGTGAGCACCAGCAGGGCCCGGATCTACTGGGTCGCGTGGAACGTGACCGAGGAGGTTCGAGTGATTCGCAGATCGGCATTCTCCCCGCGTCGGTCCCGTCAGGGCCGCGGGGGTGCTGGTTCATTTACAACACATTGCGCTGACCAGCATTCCTGCACTATTCCGCCAGGATTGTCAGCCATGACGACCCGTCCATACAGCAGTTGCAGTGTGGGCCTCCACGAGCCGGCCCACCCGCAGTACAAATGCCCATCACAGAAGGAACACCATCATGACGACGCATTACGCAATCGCGATCATCGGCGGCGGACTGGGCGGATTGACCACCGCCCGCGTCCTGCACGTGCACGGCATCAACTCGGCGATCTTCGAATTTGAACCCAGCCGCGAGGCCCGGGTGCAGGGCGGGATGCTGGACATCCACGACAACAACGGGCAGAAAGCGATCCGCGCCGCGGACCTGTGGGAGCAGTTCACCTCCATCATCCACCCAGGCGGTGAGGCCACCCGGGTGCTGGACTCGCAGGCGACCGTGCTGCTGGACGAGCGTGCCAACGGTCAACTCGAGCGCCCCGAGGTCGACCGCGGCCAGCTACGTGACCTGCTGATCGACTCGCTGCCCGCCGGCGCGATCAACTGGGGTCACCGATCCACCCAGATCCGCGCGCTGGGCGCCGGTGAAGGCACCGGCAAGTTCGAGGTCCAGTTCGCCAACGGCCAAGTCATCACCACCGACCTGCTGATCGGCGCGGACGGCACGTGGTCCCGGGTACGGGCATTGTTGACCGACGCGTGGCCGGCTTACACCGGGATCTCCTTCGTCGAGATGGACTTGCTCGACGCCGACACCCGGCACCCGGCCGAGGCCGAAGCGATGGGCGCCGGCATGCTGTTCGCCCTGCAGGGCCACACCGGCATGCTCGGCCACCGCGAAACCGACGGCAGCCTGCACGTTTACCTCGGATTCCGCGTCGACGAAGGCTGGGTCGACACCATCGACTGGGCCGACACCCCCACCGCCAAACGCGAAATCCTCGCCCGTCTCGACGGCTGGGCCGATGCCCTCCGCGGCATGATCGCCCACGCTGACACCAACCTGACCCCGCGGCGCATCAACGCGCTACCAGTAGGCATCTCCTGGCCCCGGGTGCCCGGAGTGACGCTGCTCGGCGACGCCGCCCACGTCATGTCGCCATTCGCCGGAGAAGGCGCCAACCTGGCCATGTACGACGGGGCCCAACTGGCCACCGCCATCGCCGAGAACCCGAGTGACACCGAAGCGGCCCTGACCGCCTACGAAACCGAGCTGTTCCCCCGCTCGACCCAGTCCGCCACCGAATCCGCCGACGGCCTGGAACTCATCTTCCGCGACGACTCCCCACACGGCCTGGTCGCATTATTCAAATCATTCGACGACCAACGCACCAACGAGGTCGCCGACAAGATGGTGCCCTACTCCTCCCAGCCGTAACCGACACGATCACCCCGTGCCGGCGGCATCGCCCGACCGCTGCGCCGACAAGGCATCAGCTGCCGACCCCGGGGGCGGCCATCGCTGGGGTGTGGTGGTGTGATGCAAGGCAGTCCGGCGCTGGATCGCCGGGCTCGGGCCACCCGCCGCCGCTGGCGGCAGGATCTACGAATTTTAGCGCTGCGGCCCTGATCCAGCAGGGTGGCGATGGGTTCGTTTGTTGGTTCGACGTCGCCGGGCAGGACGGTGCGCGTGTCCAGGTTAGCTACTTCGACCTGAGTGTGTCCTGAAAGTGGAGTGATGACGATGTAGGAGATCGTTGGAGCGATACGTGCTGTGCCAGTGATGGAGGTTGGCCCTCCGGGTTCGCCGTGCAGGCGGAGAACTCAAACCACCGCAAGCTGCGTCGGTTAAGAGCCGGGGTGGTGAGCGTTGCGGTAGAAGGCCCGCTGTCAGCGGGTCAGGTGTGCGACGAGAAGACGAACATGTGTGAACCACTGCTGACGCATCGAAAGAATAGAACGATGGCATCGAAACCGGGGTTGTCAGGTGTCCCCGGGATGAAGGCACACCCATGCGGGTGTGCCCTGAGCCGGGAGGTGGCCTGAGTGCTGGCCCGGCGGTGTCCGGTGTACAGGTGGCGTGAGCTCGTCGTAGGCGCTGGCATGGAACAGGAGAACCTGTCGTCCCGATACCGATCCGGCCGTTGTGGTGGGCTTGTGCAGCCGCTTGGCCGGCAAGAGGGAGGACCCCAAACGGGAGCAACCGTGAGGGGCAGAGTACCGATGCGGGGCACAGGGGCGGATCGGCCTGTAGTAGCGATGAAGGTCCTGTAATGGGGCTGGAGCAAAGGGGCCGGGCAGATCAGGGTCAGACCGACGCCAACCCTTCGGGGAAGGAGCGAAGGACGGGACCCCAGCAGAAGGTGAAGTCGTTTGGAATCCCCAAGCGCCTGGTGTTTCGGGCGTGGGAGAAGGTCCGGGCCAACAACGGTGCGCCGGGCGTGGATGCTGTCAGCATCGAAGAGTTCGGTTCCCGGGAAAGGGACAACCTTTACCGGCTGTGGAATCGGATGTCCTCGGGAAGCTATTTCCCGGGGCCGGTGCGGGCAGTGGAGATACCGAAGGATCATGGGACGGGGGTCAGGGTCCTCGGGGTGCCCAATACAGCGGACCGAGTGGCCCAGACCGCGGCAGCAATGCTGCTGGAGGAGAAGCTTCAACCGATCTTCCACCCCGACAGTTACGGCTATCGTCCGGGTCGTTCGGCCCATGACGCGTTGGCCGTGACCAGAAGGCGCTGCTGGAAGCAGGACTGGGTGCTTGACCTTGACGTCCAGAAATTCTTCGACAGCGTCCCGCATGATCTGCTACTCAAAGCGGTCGCTCACCATGCAAGTTCACACACCTCGGTGTGGGTGGACAGCGTCGCCCCGCGCTGCTGGTACGTCGCGACCGCCAGCAGCGGGTCCGATGCATCGCTGGTCGCCGTTGCCGGCGCCGTGACCGACCAACTGGTTGTCAACGGCTTTCGGGTCAGCACCAAAGCGGCCGACGTCGCGCCGTTGGGCGTCACGGTCCAGCCGGCCGGGGCCCGCAGCGCAATGCTCGCGTGCTTCAGCTTTTGGCCGGCGGTGCTGACCGCTAGGTTGGGGACGCCGCCGCGACCGGAGCTTGCGCAGGGTAGAGGCCGCAGGCCCTACCCGGTGATCTTCATCGGGACGGTGTTGGATGCTCCCGCGGACGTGTTGACGGTGACGTTGGCGGTCGTGCCGGGAGTGACGTGCCAGACTCCGCCGGGACCGCTCGGTGTGGGGACGGTGAAGGTGACAGCTGTGTCGCTCCAGCTGTCGATGTGGAAGTCAGCGCCGTCAAAGGGCGCGCCCCAACTGTTCGGGCCGTCGGCGAAGAACAGGTAGTCCTTGCTCGGGTCGGCTTGCGTGGCGCCGAAGTTCTGGCCGTGGATGGTCACCTGCTGGCCGGCGGCGGCGCTGGATGGATCCAGCGAGCTGATCACCGGTGGAAGGTTGGCCGGCGGCCCCTGGTAGGTCGTCACCTCTTCCGGTGATCCGGTGGCGTCGCTGGTGTACGTGAGCGTCGCCTGCAGTGCAGCGGTGACCTGTCGGGTGCCGTTGTTGGGTGCGGTGACCGCCCAGCTCCGTGTCGCTGTGCCGCCCTGGGGCACCGAGCCGATCTGCTGGTCGCCGGCCGGCGCGATTGTCCAGCCGGCGGGTCCGGTCAGGGTCACCGCGGCACCGGAGATCGACCGGGGCCCGGCGTTGCCCACCGTTGCCGTGACCGTGGTGGAGGCGCCGGGGTTGAGGGTGGTGGGCGTAGCCGGGTCGAGTGTGAGTGCCGCCGCTGCCGGCTGGGTCCGGTTGACCGCCCGGCCGCCGACCTGCCCGATGGTGTGCGTGCGGTTGGTCGCCAGGGTCGCCGTCCGCACGTGCACCGCCGAGGTGGCCGCGTCGTACCACCAGCCCTCGCCGATGCTGCCCGCGGTGACCTGCGGCAGCCGCCGATGGTCGACGGTGATCTGCCGCGGCGCGGTCACGTCCACCAGGTCCACGGCGTAGGACCGGCTGGCCCGCTGCCCGGGGTAGTGGCCGCAATCCGCGCCGATCGTCATGCTGGAGGCTGCGCGGTTCCTCGGGCGCTCGTCGTCGGCGTTGCCCGACGCGGAGCATCTGGCCTTGCCGTGGCCGTCCAGGCCCTCCTGGTATGTGATCGGCGTCTGGGTGTACTGCCCCTTCTGGTAGCCGAGACCGTCACCGGCATCGGTGTGGAGCGTGAAGCTGCCCGAGGCACCGGAGTAGACCTTGAGCGTGAGATCGGCCGGGTTGGGGTCGACGTGCGACTTGCCGGGCGCTTCGGGGATGATGCCGCCGGCCTTGACGAATACCGGCATCCGGGTCAGCGGCACCTGCAGGGTCGCGGTGGTGGGACCGTTGTAGGTTGCGCCGGTGAAGTAGTCCACCCAGCGTCCCGGCGGGAACCAGACCGTCTTGCTGGCAACATTGCCGGGGGTGGTGACCGGCGCGACCAGCACGTCGGAGCCGTAGAGGTACTCGCCAGGGTGGGTGTAGGCGGCGTCCTGCTCCGGGTAGTTCAGGTACAGCGGACGGGTGATCGGCAGCCCGGTCTCGTGGGCCTGCCACCCGAGCGTGTAGGTGTAGGGCGCCAGCGCCTCGCGCAGTTGCAGCGCGTCGCTCGCGGGCTGCTGCCCGGCGCCGTACTGCCACGGCAGCCGATCGCCGTGGTCGGAGTGCAGTCGCAGCACCGGTTGGAACGCGCCGAGCTGCACCCAGCGGGCGTAGAGATCGTCGGGCAGGTGCTTGCCCAGGAAGCTGCCGATGTCGTCGCTGATGTAGGGCAACCCGATGCTTGCCTCGGCCTGGCTCAGTTGCGCCTCGTAGGCGAGGCTGTCCCAGGTCGGCTGGGTGTCGCCGGTGAACTGCACGGTGCTGCGGTGTTCGCCCCACGGGCCGGAGGCGGGGTCGCCCCGGTAGTCCTCGAACGACGAACCGGCGCGGGCCAGGTTGAATCCTCGCTGCGTGCTGGAGGTGAGGTCACTGGCGTAGAGCTGGTTGATCCAACTGTCGGGAGTCAGGCCTGGCATGTTGACCACGCTGTCGGTGCAGCACCAGTCCAGCCACCACTGCCGCACGCCCTGCTGCTGGAAGGGCTGGTGCAGGTCGAACCACGCTTTGGCCTGCCGCGGGTCGCTCCAGTCGAAGCGGTAGCAGTCGGGAGAGAAGCACTGGGCGGCGTGCTGTAGGGCACCACCGGCGGTTGCCTGGGCCTGCGCGAATTTCGGGTCGCTGCCGTCGATGCCGGCGTGCACGTTCAGCGCGACGTTGATGTGCTGGGATTTGGCCCAGTCGAGGAAGGCTTGCGGGGCGGGAAACAGGTTGGGGTTCCAGTTCCAGCCGTCCCACTGCTGGGGCGACTTCCAGTCGGTGTCCACGCTCAGCGCGTCGATCGGCGTGTTGTGGGCGCGGAACGCCGGAATGAGGTTGTTCTCGTAGTCGCTTGTCGTGAAGGCGTTGTACTCGGAGAACCACACCCCGAACGCCCACTCGGGCAGCATGTCGGCCGGCCCGGTCAGCGTGCGGAGGTCACGCAGCGCCTGCTGATAGTTGTGCCCGTAGCCGAAGAAGTAGCCATCCTGGTAGGCGCCTTTGTGGTCCGGGCGAGGGGCGGCCCAGCCGTTGGCGGTACGCAGCGCAGTGTAGGTGTCGTCGAGCAACGACCAGCCCTGCCTGTTCAAGATTCCAGGGTGGAGCTGGTAGTCGTTGACGTTGCTGCCGGCCTGGTTGGTGTAGGCGTCCAGGCCGCGGGTCCAGCCACCGAGCTGACCCGGCACGTCGGCCGGCGGCGCCGGTGTGGTGCTCGTCGTGGGGTACCGGGCGTCGGCTGCGGTGACCGCGACACTGTCCAGGTTGACGTTGCACCCGTCCCCGGTGCCGCAGGTGGTGGTGACCGTGTTGTCGCCGGCGCTCAAGTGGACTGGGAGAGCGGTGGTGGCCCAGGTGTCCCAGTCGGCGGTCGGCGGGAACATGACCTTCCCGACGGAGGTGCCGTTGACCGACGCGGACAGCGTGCGGTCGACGCTGGCACCGTTGGCGTAACGCAGCCGCAGCAGGTAGTCACCGTCGACCGGTACCCCGGTAACCGTCCAGCTGTCGGTAGCGCTGACCTGGCCGAAATCAGCGGCGAATCCGCGGCCGGTGAAGCCGGTGTGGTCGTAGTTGACGCTCTGCCCGCCGCCGAGTCGCCCATCCTCGGCCTGACAGCCGGTACCGTACGCGCAGCTACCCGGCGCCGCCGGCCACGACGGGCGCGCGCTGGTCTGGTGGCCGGCCACGTCGAGAGTCACAGCTGTGTTCGCCGGGGTGAACGGCCCGGAGCCGTCCCGGTAGCGCACCGTGAGCTGGCCGGTCTGGAGCACCAGCCAGCCATGCTCGTGCCTAGAAGAATAGGCCGGCACCGGCAGGTCGCGGTTCACCACGTTGAATGTCGGGCCATCCTGGAAATGACGATCCGCGGAGTACTCCAACCGCACCAACGTCGGCGTCAGCACCTCGAAGCGGGCCGAGCCGTCCACCACGGCGTCGCCCGAGCCGCCAACCGGCCCGGCCGGCGGCCGCGCGGCAGCCTGCGGAGCGGTGATCAACACCGTGGCCCCTAAGAGCGCTACAACGAACATCGACCGGCGACGTCCACGACGCCCCAACAGACTAGTCATGTCGGTTCTCCTTGTTCGGTGTCGCAGTGCCAGTGACAATCGCCGGTCAGGTGCAGCACCGGAGGCCCAATCCGCGGACCGCGTCCGTGGGCAACATGCTGTCACCCTGCATCGCAGGGATTGGTAATGTCAACAGTTCGACAGAAACCCTGCTTTTCCGCCCGATCTTGCCCAGTCGTCGGGCTACCAGCTCGGCTCCGGTCTCAACCGGGATGCCCTCCATCTCGCGGTCGGCGATAAAGGAGACGGCAATGCTTACGACCACGGGGACCGGGCGATGCCTGAACACCTGGGCAGGCGGACGTGGTCAGGACCGCAGGCTGCTCGGCGACCCGCCCTTTGACCGACTCGGCCGCACTCCCGGAGCAGGAACGCGTTCGACGTCGCCGTCTGGTCACTGCAGGTGGCGCAGCGAAGGAGCGACGATGCTTGCTACGCAGCTGACCCACCGGATGTGCCGTGCCCACCGGGTGTTCGCCGGTCGCGCCGGACGGATTGGACGGATGCGAGATGGGTTGTCCGCCGCTAATTGATTGCCGTCGACCTGCCACCGCAACCCTTGACACGCACGGATCCGCGCGGTGGGATCGACGAGCACACTCACCGCTCACAGATAGGGGTACGGAATGCGTATCAAGACGATGACGGCCACCAGGCTCACACTGGTCGCGGCGTTGGTCGGGGCAGGAATCGTGGCGCTGTCGGGTTCAGCGCAGGCGGCTTTGACGACCTCGTGCGTGGGAACAGCCAAGAACGTGACCGTGCCCGGTGATCTGGTGGTGCCGGCCGGTCAGTCCTGCGAACTGACGAACGTGGTGGTGCAGGGACAGACGACGGTCCGAGCGGATGCGGACCTGGTGACGACTCGGTCGACCTTCAAGGGCCGAATCGTTGTCGGCAACAACGGATATCTGGACCTGGACCGGACGACGGTGTCGAAGGCGACCAGCCTTGACATGGCCTACGGCGCCTATTTCCAGGACAGCACGCTGACCGGCGCTGTCACGGTCGCCGGTTCCGGCTTCCTCTACAGCTACGGATCCACCCACGCAGGGCAGGTCACCTCGACCCATGGGGAGACCTACATCGAGTCGGGTCGGCTGGGTCGCGGTCTGACCACCAATGGAGACGCTTCCACCGACCTGACCGACACCGTCGTCAACGGGAGGGTCTCGGTCGCCGGTGCCATGTTCGGAAGCGTCATCTGCGCCTCGGAGATCTACGGCAACGCCGGCTTCAGCGGTGCCGGGGTAGACGGTGTCGTGCAG
>JAABUW010003488.1_pt1 | contig 22414 bp, 23 predicted proteins | sample 5560081 | NCBI WGS metagenome assembly JAABUW01 (sample SAMN10711882, study PRJNA513363) | rock metagenome | isolation source: Antarctica rocks | place: Antarctica: Victoria Land, Knobhead sud
CAGGGGCTGGAGGAGTTGGTGGATGTTTATGAGAGGAGGATGGGGGAGTTGAGGAGGGCTGTTGATGCAGGGGCTGGTGTGGTACCACAGGGCAGAGATGCGTGAGGAATTATTGACAAGTTTTCTTGTAGAATAGGGGTATTAGGCGGGAGAAGGGTATTCTGGAATTCGGCGTCCAGAGCAGACTTGGAGCGAATGTTGTTCGGTAGCTATCCAAGCGTTCGAGAAAATGGTAGGGGTGTAGTCTAGTCTGGTATAATCGGGGCGGGCCGTCGTGATAGGAAGGTCGTGGCTTTGAAGCTGTGATCGAAGTATGGACATGAAACGCATCATGCGCTCGCTCTCGCCGTTGGCTCTGCCTTGACATGTGAGGGGATCCCGTCTTCTTTCTTCGCTTCCTTTTCGTCTTTCTTGTCTTTCTTCGAGCCCTTCTTGTCTTTCTTGATAGCAGCATCGGCCATAAGCTGCTCGAAAGCCATATAGTCACCTTCTTCGTCTGGATCCCGGGCAGCCTGAACAGCATTAGCATATGACAGGTTATAAAATTTGACGCTTCCTTCAAATCGCATACGTTCTGATATACGGTGCCCGAGATCACGAGTGCGTGTGCCCTCTCAATCCGCTTCTCCATTTTGACATTCTTGTCATTGAGAATCTTGTCACAGACGTCCCTTAGGACGCTTTGGATCTCAAATCTGGAGCCCTTCCAAGCTGCTGCCAGTATCTTTCCTGTTACCCGCTTCTCATACTCGGCTTTCTTCTCATCCGTCCAGTCCTCGCCCCCTTTCTCCTCCATCTTTGCCATTTCTTCCATTGTCACTTGTGCATCGATGGCTGTGGAGATAGTATTCCAGGTATCCTTAGCCAGGGTCCCTTTATCCTTTAACCTCGAGAAGAAGCCTGAGATACCAAGAAACTTCTGAGACTTGAGGAAGGATGTAGCTTTCTGCATGTAGGTTAACCCTATTGCGTGCAGTATCTCCAGGCCGAAGGATTCCATTTTGAGATTCTCGACTTCTAATCGGGTCTTCTCTTGGAATGCTTTGGTGACATCGTTGCCTTTATCGGTCTCGGTCCATATGCTAATTCGGTCAAGGAGTTTCTTAGCAAGTGTGTCTACTCGCTCGTCCCGTATGCGTTTTCGCTCCGCTTCGTAAGCTGCGAGTTCTTCGCGTTGTTCTTTCGAAAGACCCTTCTTCTTCTCTTTCTTTCGCAACTCCTTCTCCTCGGGTGTAAGGCCGGCGGCATCCATACGAGCGTCTTCTTCTGATTTGTCCATTAAAGCCTGTTGGCCAAGATGTCGTCGCGGGGTCGAAGTTCCAGAGCCAGATGAAGGGGAAGCAGCTCTAGGAGGCTTAAGATCGGAGGCCGAAGTGTCTGTCGTGGATGCTGAGTATACTGGAGGTGCTGTTGCCGCTGGTACGTTGGCAGCGCCATCCTTGTGCTCCTTAACCTCCTTACCCTCCTTTGCCTCCATCTTGGATTCAGCAGTCTCGGCGGCTTCTTCTTCCTCCATCTGCTTAGCCGTGATGTCCATTGTTTTGGTCAGGTCTTTCATGAGCGAAAGTTCGCCGATGAGATCAACAAAAGCTTCTCCACCAAATATCACACCAAAGAACTCAGCAGGGTCTTCAAAACCACCGCCCGGTACGGCCTCTTCCTTGCCAAATTTATCATATCTCTTCCGTAGTTCTTCATTGCTAAGGACTTGGTAGGCTTCGCCAATAGCCTGGAATCGTGTGTGGGCCGTCTCATCACCAGGGTTCTTATCGGGATGTGTAGTTATGGCTAATTTTCGGTAGGCTTTTTTGATCTCGAGTTCTGAGGCTTTTGGTTTCACGCCGAGCGCATCGTAGTATGTTGTATCCACGACCATCTCGGCGGCCAAATAGCAGGATTGAGGTGCGTGTTAGTCTTTAGTTAGTAGTAGAATGGGGAGTTGGAATTTTGTAGGGGAGTCAGCATTAGGGCATGCACATCTGATTCAAGACATAAACAGAAAGGACGAGTATGGTTCGTCATGTGGCTAAATCCTATATTTTCGATGGCTGCCTCAAATAAGTACTAGGAGAGGAAACATGGAGGTTCTTGGCGAGTTGCCGCTTGGCGCGTCAGGCAGGTCGTCATCTGCGGTTCTGGCAACGACCTTCCCACTTAAGCACGACCTCTTTCGTTCATTGGCGCTCTTGTCGTACGCCTTATCAAGGTCCATTCGCTTTCTTAAAGAACAACGCCTGTCTTTTCACACGTTTCAACAACAGTCACAACTTCTGCTTCATACTTTATTCTTCTTCCTCTTCATACGCTCCACGCTATCATCAATACTGCACTCCTCGAAAAACCATGGGTGTCAAGGTAGCTGATGTACTTTATTATGCCGTGCATTTTGGAGAGTTGAGGAATATCATTCAATGGTCAGACCCGACCCTCTTACTACGATTAGGCTAGCTTTATACTGACTACTGGTCAGGACGACATGGCATGATGCTCCACACACCCGCGACCCAGAGAAAGAGCCACCTTCGCTGCAAAAATGCTACGAGTTCCTCGACCTCACCAGTCGCAGTTTCAGCTCCGTCATTCAAGAACTGCATCCAGAGCTTCTCGTCCCTATCGTAGTTTTTTACCTCACTCTACGCGGGCTAGATACCATCGAAGATGACATGACCATTTCATTAGAAGAGAAGGAACCTCTGTTGAGAAATTTCGACAAGTACACAGAAAAAGAGGGATGGAATTACAATGGCAATGGACCAAATGAGAAGGACCGGGAGCTACTGGTCCAGTGGGAGAACGTCACAGAGGAGTTCAAAAAGATTAAGCCTGCATACAGGGAGATCATCAAGGATATCACACATCAGATGGGCAATGGTATGGCGGACTTCTGCGCAAAGGCAGAGCACAGCGCCAACGTAGTGGATACCGTCAGCGACTATGACCTTTACTGCCACTACGTCGCAGGTCTCGTAGGGAATGGTCTCACGCGCCTCTTCGTCGACAGTGGTCTCGCAAATCAAGCGTTGATGCAGCGGCCTCAACTGCAAGAATCAATGGGCCTGTTCCTACAGAAGACAAACATCATTCGAGATGTCAGGGAGGACTTTGACGACAAACGGCGCTTTTGGCCAAAGGAGATCTGGTCAAAGCACGTTGACAAATTTGAGGATCTCTTCGACCCAAAGAACAAGGAGGCGGCCTTGAACTGTAGCTCAGAAATGGTTTTGAACTCTTTGAACCACGCGGACCAGTGTCTCTTCTACTTAGCCGGTCTCAAAGAGCAATCCGTGTTCAACTTCGCGGCGATCCCACAGTCAATGGCGATAGCGACCTTGGAGCTGGTCTTCCGAAATCCAAATATCTTCAAGAAGAACGTCAAGATCACAAAGGGCGAAGCGTGCCGGATCATGATGCAGTCCACGCAGAATCTGAAGCTAGTCTGCGAGGTTTTCCGGCAATTCACCAGGAAGATACACAAGAAGAATACGCCAAAGGACCCCAATTTTCTCAAGATCAGCATTGCCTGTGGAAAAGTCAGCCGTCCAGCATGAATTTCTTTCATCCAGTTGTCGTACTGACTTTAGCCCCAGATCGAGCAATTTATCGAATCTCTATACCCATCGCAAGATCCGAAGGCCATCATCGCAGCACAAGCAGGCAATGGCCCACCACCACTAACCCCGGAAGAAGCCAAGAGCAAGGCAATGGCGAGCGAGGCGAAAATGGATACTTGTATTTTAACTCGGTTCTGGATTCCCCTACTTACACGGCTAATTCTTGCAGTCTACCTTTTGGCTGCCGTTATGGGCACGCTCTTCGTTATATCAGCGATCATGGTATGCTCTCCAATCAGTTCGGCAATTCGATTTCAGACTAATTCAAATTACAGTTTGGTACAGCGTATATGTTCGGCGCCAGATTCGACATCGCAATCAGAGAGCTCACAAAGGGCAAGCTCTTCAAGCCTTCCAATGCGAAGGACGCCGCTTCAGCGATCCGAGATTACGACCACGGCGAGCTGTAGCATTTCCTCCTGTGTCTTGGTTTTCATCTTTCAATCTTGTACCATATGATTGTTCAATACTCTGCATCAAGCAGCAGATGGGAGAAAGAAATTCCGCAAGCAGTCTTCGTATGAGCAGAACAAGAATCCCCTAATGTACCATGCGCACCACCAAGGATTTCCGCATCACCCGTGGCTTGATACAGTCTGCCAGGCTTTAGAGCATTCTTCACGCAATTCTAGCACGGATGTCAAATTGCAACTCAGTCTACGCCCTATGGCTGCTGTTGTGCCGAAGATGTGCTTACAGCAACGTCGATGCAATATACGTCAGCAATGACTGCCGTGAGACTAACTTACTGTCTGCTGGCCAGCGCCGGCATAGCTTTGCGGTTTTGCATTACATACTGTACGTTTCATGCTGTTGAACTGTTCATTTGGCAAATAGACGCGATTCCCTCTGTATGCAGATCGATGCTCACGATTGATGAACACCGCCTTAGAAGGCAAATGAGACCTTGGACTTTCGATCAGTGAGAAAGAATGTTGGAGACTAGATCCCAATTCCGGTTTATTATAGATAGGTCGCTACCAAAGAGCCCTCCGCCTGAGAGCTCCTCATGGTTTCTTCGTGGTAGCTTGGGTGGTGGACCCTAGTGATTCCGGATCAAGTGAGCACGCAGTATCCAGGAGACGAATCGCTTGCGGGAGTCTAAGCAGCCGTTGGCTATAGTGATTACCCTGCCTCGTTCATCTAGGACGGGAAACGACACGGCATGTTCTGTATTCTCTTCGAATGAAGTCCCACTCCGCTTGGTACCCACCTGCAGCCGTTTCCTCGTAATGTAGTTGGTCGTTCGATCCAATTGCGCGATTTGTATGGTAACCGCTCAGGGGGCTGAGACCAAGGTTGCGGACCAAGGTGCGGTGGAGCAACGACCGGGAGAATGGAGCGAGGGGAGCTTGCGACGCAAAGATAAGATGGCAAACACGGAGCATGCAACACCAGGGCCGCCACTCTCATCGGATGATGTTCACGCGTGCATATGCAGTCAGCCGGACGGCAGACGCGTGGGATAGAAGCAGCTGCGGAAGGTTTCCATAGGCTGTCGATTTGACAGGACCTTAAGGACCTTATATCTTCGCTTACTCTGCATATTCTCCAACGGAGGAATTATCGCGATACGGTGGAGCCGGCATGGTGCCGAGGTTGGCTATGCTGACTGCAGGTACTCGAATGCGAGGGCGCAGTCAGCAGAAGCAAGTTGCAACAATACGACGTTTTCCTTAACTACACAGTAAACCTAGGACCGACTCTCCACCATCAGACAGCAACCAATCAGCATAGGGCAAAGAGGCGATTGCTGATCGACGCCACCAATTGCGGCAGTGGGGTACGGGTGGTGACGGCGCCAAGGAAGCATGCATGCAATTTAGTGCTACTAGTTATTACTTTAATAATGCCATTTGGAACACAAGCAATCTCCTTGCCCGTCTCTGCTGATCCGCTACTTGAGAGACGAAAGCACTGAAGCAGAATCAAGAAAACAGCAGAATAGTGATGCAAGTTACGCGAAGAACTGAATGCGAGCAATGCATGCCATGCTTCGAGAAAGGGCATGGCAGCGGACGTGATGCGTGATGCACGACGAAAACAGGTCACACACCTCCCCTCCGAAGCTCCCTCATTGGCTAGTGCCGATCCCGATATGGCGCTTTACCGCATCGGTCACACACCATCTTGCGCCAAGTGCATCATGGTTCTGGGCCTTGCTGTTCCCTTTTCCCCATCTTCATGGTGCCCCGGACTGTCGGTTTCTCCTCACAGGGATGGCCCCAATTGCCAATGGCCCGTAGCCGGTGCCAGAGTAGTCGCAGTCATGATGATAATAAAGCCATTGTGCCCTCCGTTCCTCCGCATCGTTGCATTGACCCAAGCTCTATATTTGAATCCTCGCCCTGCCCATTCCCGCGTCTTTAAACATCTCATTTTCACCTCACCATAACCCTTGACGCGGTCACCGAATCCGGCATTGACAAGCCATAGCTTCTCCATCACTCTACCTCCACTTCAAAACACATACCTCCCTCTCCAACTTCCTCGCCCTCACAATGGCCACCCACGGCAACACCGAGTTCACGGGCAATGCCCCAGATAGCTACAACAAAGAGGCCAACGGCACCGGCGGCGGCATAAATCGAGAAATGACCCACGACGAGCACCAGGCTGCCAAAGCCGCCGCCCGCTTCGGCTATGGGCCTCTCGCCCACATCAACACCGGCAGCGAGCGACTCCCAGCTTTTGGAGGAGAGTTTCAACCCGGTCTCTACAAGCAGGTCAAGGACCGCAACATAGCCAATCCTGCACCGCTCGGTCTGAGCGCTTTCGCTCTGACCACCTTTGTCCTGGGCTTGATCAACATGGGAACGAGGGACCTGTCTGCGCCAAATCTGGTGGTGGCTCTTGCCTTTGGCTATGGAGGCTTGGTGCAGTTGCTTGCTGGCATGTGGTACGTCGCTTGTTCCTGCTTCTCAGACAATTCTATCAGCCAGTTGTATAGGGAGCGAAATCGCTGACAACCATGGTACGAATAGGGAAATGGCCGTCGGTAACACCTTCGGTGCCACCGCGCTTTCCTCCTACGGCGGCTTCTGGCTCTCGTTCGCCATCATTCTTACCCCGGGCGGCTTCGAAATCGAAAGTACACTCAATGCCACAAGCAAGAGTGCATTTGCTGACGAGTTTGGGCTTTACCTGATGGTAAGCACCTCCACAAATCCCACGAAGCTAGCGCGGTTCCTGCCGCTTCGCTGCATACCTAGATGTTACTAACCATATGAACAGGGCTGGTTTATCTTCACCACTATGCTGGTTTTGTGCACACTCCGCTCGACCGTGGCGTTCTTCTCGCTCTTTTTCACGCTGGATATGGCGTTTATGCTGCTCGGTATCGGATACCTCCACCGCGACGCTATGGGCAAGCCAAATCCTCCCATCATCAAAGCTGGCGGCTTCTTTGCGCTGCTGGCGGCTTTCCTGGCTTGGTACAACGCTCTGGCCGGTATTGCAGACGACTCGAACAGGTACCTTGCTCCAGCAGACCTGACACCCTGACTTTACATACAGATTCGCTAATGCGTTTGTTCTAGCTTTTTCATCATCCCAGTGGCACACTTCCCATGGTCATCGAAAGCCATGGCGGCTAAGAGTAAGAACGATCCGGAGGGCAACAAAATGGCTTGAGAGACCTCATGTCTGAACGGCGCTTGGTTCGGTCGGATAACAGGACGATCATCTAATAAGCATGATACCACACGTGAATCTTGGCCATCCGACCGGCTATGCTGAGAAGGATTGACTGTTATTTCTACATCAGCTTTTGTCTATACGAGTGTTACATTGTGGATAGTGTACGTATCCTGATAGCTTGGAAGCTTTTGACAGTATCAATATCATTGTTCTTGGTACCTCGGCAGGGGACAAGCAGAGAGTCCAAATCTCTAAACTCTATAATAGCTTACAGTAATAGTAACAGCATGGCTCCATTGGTTCGGCTCGCTCACAGATGCTAGCTCTCATCACAACATGACCTCGACGAACTACCAATCCCTAAGGCAACTATAATTCCTCTCACAATCTAGAAAGCAACGGCCAGGGACATGCCTGTCTCGTCTCAAAAGCGAAGAACCTCCACATGCCAGTGGTGATATGCATCTGGCGTCCTCATCTAGTCTACCGCAAGAGCTCTTGTTATTCCAAATGCCAAGTCCACCAATTACAGATCATCGAATGTTTCACACAGAATCACCTACAACACATATCGTCAAAAATGCCATATAAGCCTACAAAACCAACCTCAACCCCCACCCCAAAGCCATCCAACGCTCATCGACCACTCATCCACCTCATCACCCCATCACCCCATTCCACAACACCCTTCCACCCCTCATTCAAAAACCAGCCCCGCATGCGCCCTCGCATCTATCCATCCCTCCATCTACCCTCGGTACACTTCTATCAAACGCCCTATGCTCACCCTGCCACAGACAAGGACAATAAACCACACGAGCTGAATCCCCGTATATAACTCTGCCTCGAGATACAAAAGCCTGTACGTGAGACCACGTGTAGTATCACGTTTTCGTCATCAATATATATCTCCCTTTCTCACTTTAATCCATCCCACCATGCCCATCCACACCCATACCCATACCCATACCCATACCCTCAACCCTTCCTTATTCCGATCCCCATACCCATACCCCAACCCAGGCTACCCATCCCATACCCCCAACCCAATATACCCTAACCTACCATGCCCCACCATCCCCATCCCCATCTCCATCTACTCCCCATCCACCCCACACGCCCCAAAAACAGCAAAGTAAATCCACCCACCCCCTTAAAGACCATGGCACATCAGCATGAGAGCACGAGTCTATCCCTCCTGACACCATCCGATAGTATTCATCGGTCAGTCAGGAGAAGAGCCAGGGAATGCGTGGGGAGTAGGGAAGTAGGGAGGAAAGGGAGGGAAGGGCGAAAGGGAGGTTGGGGATGGGATGAAAGTGATGCATAGGATAAAAGGGGAGGGAAGGGAAGGGAAAGGGATGAGAGGGAAGGGATGGGATGAAAGTGATGCATAGGATGAAAGGGAAGGGAAGGAAGGGAAGGGATGATGGGAAGGGATGGATGGGAAGGGAAAGGGTAAATGCGATGAGAGAAATGGGCTGAGAGGGAAGGAAAGGATAGGATGAAGGGGAAGGGAAGGGATAAAAGAGAAGGGAAGGAAGGAAGGGATGGGATAAAAGGAAGACATGGGATGAAAGGAAAACTCCAGAGCCACATATAAAATACAAGACAGATATATATATGGGATAGACGCGGTATCGTTTGGATAAATGAGTTCACTATGCTTCCATCTGTATCAAAGGGATGAGTATAACATACTCCGTACGAGGTTACGAATTGCGATTGGGAGGTTGGAAGTCTTGGAATTGAGCTACGTTTTTGTAGATGAGCAGGGTGATCATAGACAAAAAGGTCAGCGAGGATATAGATGGTATCGTCGATGGGTGGACAGGGGTGGAGTGGGAGAGACATGAATGAAAAAGGGAGATCATAGCGTGTTGGTTCCCAAGGTTTGTGCAGTGGACATGTAGTTTGATATTCATTTTCATTATTAGAGAGCGTGTATGGCAATCATCGAATCACAATGTTCCTAATGTACAAGGCGGTCGGAACGTGCGTGATCAATAAAAGCAAGGGTATCTCATGTGACGGGAGCCTAAAAGCTCGAGAGATGCTGAGAGCCTTTGCAAGCGGTAAAATTGTAACGCAAGAGCAATCGATGTGTTTCCTCCGCTGGTATCCTGAGGGCTTCGGGCTAGATACTGTGTATCCAAGGCCTGCCGCCGATAATCAATTTCCATGCCCGTAGGCCCACCCAACGATTCGGGTGCTGGAACGGTTAGTGTATGCATGCTTTCCTGCTTTTAGAGCTTTTCCACCAAAGATAGACTTGATGTACCACGAACAAGGTGCTAAAACTGGTCGGGAACTATGACTGACATAAGGGATGCTGAACGCTATCAATGCTAAGGACGGTGTCGCTGATGTAGGAGTATGACGAGGATTTTGGTACAAATGGATGGTGATATTGTTGGACGCTGGTTTTAGCTTCAGGTTGAGTGAGTGTCGAGGCAGGAGTCCCGCACGGCGCATGGTAGCTCTGGCCAATGAACCTGATATATAGATCATGACATCCTTTCGAGGGTCTTTGGTGATTTCTGGATCCTTGGCCTCAAGGACTAAAATGCACTAGGAATTTGGCGGATGGAAGGTAGCGTGTAGTGCTGAGATGGCTGAGACATCGGAAGGCTGTTCAGACTGACAGGCGTTGGTGGAAGGCCAAATCCACCAACGCCGACATCAGGCCCTGCGAAATACTGATCGTTTGTAGGAGTGATAGGGGGTGTTGGGCAGCCATTGTTGACGTTTGGATGAAACTGTGGCTTTGTGGGCGTGACCGGAATTCCCTTCGCTGGGATCTGATGTCTCAAACTCTCTGTGGATGTCTCGGCCGGTGGTGTCAGAGGAGCTGCATAGCCTCTCGCAATGGACGCATGTCTAGCTAAGAAATCATCCAAGATGCTAGAGACCCTTGAGAGCTGAGCGGTGGCGTACTTGCGGGACAATACCGTCGAAGGCTGGTGTAATTGCTGTGACAGGGTGACGAGAGTCTGTGGATCGTATTGAGCAGCCCATTCGCCATGCAAAGCTTGAGGCCGGCTGAGAATACACCGTGCCAATGCCAGTGATGTGCGAGCCATGTCGGATGGTCGCTTAGAAACAAACTCTTTCTGGAACATGGCGATCTCTGAGATATAAGTGGCCAGATGCTCAACCTCGGGGTCATATATGTTCTCGAGAGCCAATTGGAGGAAGCTGTCGATGGTAGGATGTCCGATGGTCCAATCAAGAGTCTGCAAAACATGCCATTCCATTTGCGTAAACATGTCATCGTCGTAGAGTGAGCAGCACATGTTCTTGAGCTCCTTGATCGTAGGGACACGGTCCTTTCGGTCGCCATACTTAGATGCTATGAGCAGAGCTGAGCATCCCACCAACTGGTAGTGTTTCTTGTAGACAACGCGTTTTGAGCAATATCGGTCGAGAAGATTGATTGTCAAGAATAAGGTCTCTGGCAGGAGTCCAAATGCCGTATGAGCTTCAATTAAGAAGTCAAGAAGGTATGGACGCATGAACCATTGAATCTCTGTTTGTATGTCGATCGACGCAACATCTGGCAATGTTTTGCTCTAGATATTAACGTCAGCAGAGGTTGCATGAATTCGAGGCAAGACGCTTGACCTCCATGTCCTCCATGTGGTGTAAAATGTCGGATTCATATTCATGGCTTGCCAGCTGTGACAGCTCCTCGGCGATGGCGAGTTGCGTTTGACGCTTTGCAAATCTCTCACGCTCTCGGACTTCGTCTCGAAATCTCTTCTCGCGGTCCTCGTGCGATTCGACGAAGTAGCTGTCACAGGTCTGCTGGTAGTAGGCCATGGTAAATTGCGACAGCTGCTTGTGGCCGATTTCGGAGATGATTTAGATTTCTATCGCGGGTGAATTTAGACAATAATGATTAAAGAGAGTGACTTGGATGAGAATATGGATCAAAGATAGTCATTAGTTGGAAAAACAGTAAAGAGAATGATCAAAGCCGGTAGATCGAACACTTGGCTGGCCTGAATAATATGGAAAGCTGGTAGAATCTGAACATTAGATATCAGCCCTTGACAGAATCCCTCGAGGGGCCGTATGCAGGGTTAGGACAGGAGAGTGAGCTGTCGAATCATAAGGCAGGACGATCTGCTTACCTAGGCAGACCGATATCAACGATATGGTGTGGCGATAGTATGGCCAAGGCTGAAGTCCCTTGCAATCTTGTCAGGTATTTCGGAAGATTCTGGAATGGTGTACTGCTTCCACGTTGGTAGAGGACGAGCTAACGTCTCCACTGGCGAATCGAGGTCTACCGAGAATGTGGAGCAGCAATCTTGAATTTGGCAGGCACTTGAATCTGTCAAGGTCAGAATTGGCGATTGACAAAGCGATGAACATGGTATACCCGATAACGATCGTGATTTTCTTGACGTGGATTACACGCCGGTAGGCTTGCAACGACCTCGAGCCGGGCGATGTGATCGTACGTATGTAGAGTATCTACCCAGTAACAAGTAAAGTTAGCCATATGTCGGTAGAAATAAAATATCGACTCCAACGCGAAATGGTCACGCGTTGCACTCGCGTCTGTGGATATTTCCAACGAGCAAATTCGACGTTTCCCAATGATGATTATTGCAATAACGTGTATAATGTAGTAGGAGGGTTTCAATCCTCCATGATATGTTCTCTGCAGATGATTGGGGCGGGCCACGACTTGAAAGCCATCCAATACCCGACGATGAGCGGAAAGACGATTTTCGACGTCTCGAGGCAAAGTATGATTCCATAACATGATAGCATGTATTCGGAAACATTCAAGAATATGCTCATGGAGTGCTGGAGTCCCTTCTCAAAAGCCGTGAAGCCTTCCCCGAGTCATAGTCACACCCCAACCAGTAGGAGGCATTGGCATTTACAGGTTCAAGGGAGAGTCGGTGCATTCCAAGGTAAAAGGATTGGAGTACTGAGATTGGTCCATCTGCTGTCGTTGAAGTGGAATGGGGTGAATAGCATGTGGAGGCCCCCTGACTCCCTTGTAGGCAAGCCACGAGGAATGCTAAATGGAAATCGATATCTTACTCACCCTTCACCTCACGCTCACTGACCACTGACTGAGCCTTCTTGTATGTGTTGTGGCAAGACGGATCTTTGAGGTTCGGAGATGTTCGTGATATGAGTTCTGGGCCCAGCCGTCGGTATGCTTCGTCACGACGAAGTCAGGCTGTCGTGAAAGGCGTAATGAGGTGAATGAGGAGGAGAGGAAGCAATACAAAATAGAGAAAGGAACGATTGACGACTTGCTGCCGTGGGAGGGGGAGGTGTCGGGTCTTGGGGGGTTGCGAGGACACCCGCACGGCAGAAGCGATGGAGTCGGAGTTGCTCAGGATCAGATCTGATGCATTTGAGGAACTCCTTGCCCACTCCGAGCCTCTGTATGACTGGCAGAGGAGAGTCCTGGGACAGATGGGGGGGAGGGAGGAGAGGAGGTGAGAGGAGTGAGAAGGAGAATCAATGCTCTCCACACAACGAGAGGACTTGAGAGGCTGGCAGTGAATTCAAGATTTGCTCAGACGGGCTAAGTGCAGGGGTGCTCGTTCGGGTTTAGCAGCCAAGTCCGGCGTGCAGCTTTGGGCCTATTGAAGGGCGCAGGAGGGTCCCAGTCTGATACTCCAATGACGAGAACCCTGCCAGGCCTGCGTCCAAGCTAGGCTGAGCTATGGGGTCGCGTGTCGTGAAGCTCTCTCTCTGCCTCAATCATTTTACTTTCACCTTTCACTGGAACACTCCTTCCTACATAAAGAATTGGTTCAACGGCTCTGCTCATTCTGATGTGTATCATCTATTCTCGTTCTTTGCAAGCCGATTTCATCGTCGTGTCTGGGCTGTTCAGCTTCCTGTTGGAGCTTGACGGCTTGGGGTAGGCAATAGCTTACTCCGTACGCCCACGCTGATCCAACAGAAGCGGCGGCTTATGCGCAACCAGTACTGCCTGCCACTCCTACAGGCTCCGATGTGGACCCGACAGATCATCTTTCGCGTTGTCACTGGTCAAACAAGAGGCGGCTGTCAAACCCATTGCTATTGGACTCCTCTTCGCTAATCCAATGGATCTGATCATACTGAGATACTCCCTTGCCTTAGCATCATGCAGCCAACACATGCAGCCTTAAGGGTCGATTTCACAACCTGACCGGCCTGATTTCCAAACACTGGTACTGCAGCAAGCATACCCTCTTTCGGTAAGGCCGATGATGGCATCCATCCTTTGGAACACTTCAATACAATCTACGAAGCGCTTTCATCTCCGTGGTCACTACTTGTGGCGTATTGTTTTTCACTTTCGACAGAGCCGTCCTGCTGATGGGCAATCTTTCCTCCCATCGCCAAACCTTCGTATGACTCGTTGACGTCCTCCTCCAGCGTATGATGCACGGCCTGTCACAATTCGGTAGTCATGCTCATCTCCTCTTCCATGTGGCAGCCATCGTGCAGCGGACGGCATGTGGCATTGCTAACCCGCTCCCTTGCTTCACAAATCGCGAGAGCATGCATCTCTCATCAAAGCGGTGACAGGAAAACTTTGATACGCACATATATTCTCCATAGAACAGGTTGAGTCGTCCTGCAGGCGACAGGGTTTTTGATGAATATCAGCAAGGGCATAGAGTGCAAAGTCTAGCAAAGTCAGCACAGGCCTCTGATAGGACCCGGCCGCTCTTGGATCCACCAACCGCCTCCATTCAGTTCCAGAGCTCAAGCCGCATGGCGGATGGAGCGCTGAAAAACATTAGGGGTGGCGCGGTTGTGCGGGGCAGAGATAATTGTCTCCTGAGCTGGGCTGGCGAGGTGCATGGAAGGATTTGCATTCATTACCGCTCTTTGATCCATGGACACTTAACGGGGATATACATTGGCCCTGGCTGTCGCTCGGCACCATTCGCAGGACAACAAATCTCTGTTCACTTTGCAAGGAACCATGGTTGGCTAAACTTGACCAAATTGACAATCTGCATTTACGCGTCTATCGCAGACGCGTAAAGAACGCGCTGTGGCGGGGACGATCTCCTTAGTCTCGCTCGGGACCAGTCTGATGCAGCCCCCAATTTCAGATCCTACAGATATCAGGGCACATCCCAGACTGTCGGCCATCCTTCCGCCGCTTTTGGGACCAACTAATTGGCGAGATATTAGCGGCCTAATACCGTTTACCCGATCAGCACGCACACCATTGCTCGCTCATGCTCGGTAGCCCCCCAAGATAAAGGATTCAGACCGCCCCAGACAGCTTCTGTGATACACCGGACAGCACATGATCAACAGCACAATGTTGAGAAGACTAAACAATATAAGACCAAGCTATACTGAGCCACAGTACTCTTTGACTGGACCTTCCTTCTACACCAGGCCTCCAACGTGTCAGAGCTCTGAAACTTTCTCGCCCCGCCTTGCATCACCCTGCATACCAAATCAAGATCCTGTCCATGCGAATTGCCAAGATCTGCAGTTGTTATGCCATACGAGCAATATTCTGCGATGCTGTGCATTTTGGTCAACTGGCCTGCGCACTATGGCGTCCGGGTGTCAATGGCGCTCGCTGAAAGGTCTCGGAGGCCAGTTCTATAAACATATATACTGACCACGTCACCTTGGCTTCTTTTCCGATAGAATTGTTTCCTTGACAGCAATGCGCCGTCCCCCTCCCAGTGTTCATAGTGTGCCTACGGCTCGCGGATCGATACTCTAGTGAGTAGGATGCCGTCAGACGAAAATGATCTCGGCGAGCTGCAAGCAGGACTCTTTCATCTTCAAGCTATGATTCGATCCGACAACACCTGCTATCATCGCCATGCGTCTAGTGAACTTGCATCCTCGGATGTTTTCTGTTCAGTATCCACCGCCGTGGGAAACGAAAGAATGTTGAGCCCCTATCCCAACATTGTCGACACGAATTTTTGGTTTGGAACACAAGTGCTCAAGGATGTAAAGAATGGTTCAATCATGGGTCCGGTAGGCCGTCTATATACACTGAAGATGGCTGATGACTACGTGGCGGGGTGCCAAAAGGGGGCTGGTATGTCCTCCTAGTGTCGGACATTCTGACGAATATGAGAGCTTCTCTGGTAGGCATCATTAACCCTCAAGGAGCGGGTCAAACGGCACCGCTACATAATTGATCCTCATGCCATCTCATGGTGGTCGGCTTATGCTTCATTGACCTACTTATCTCAAGACTCAGTATCACGTTCCAGTTTTGGTCACGTACAGCTTCTGTATGAGATGCGGATTCTTTGTCTCAATGGTGATCGGCAGATTCTGACTGATAAGATTCTGCTGGCCAATTTCCCATTTATCGACACATCTTCGTAAGGAGCATTTTTGCACGGTCTTTTGCACGGTCCGATATGTAGGTGAACGTTATTGCCCAGACTGGTGGATCGTAAGCCTGTGGACCTGGTGCTTCAAGGTGCAGCCAGCACTGGTTGAAGAGATGTATTCCTTGTCACCATTTGTGTTGGACTCGATGAATTAACACGTTTGGGGACACTCTTCGACACAACACATAACGAGGGCCATCTCATGCTGGCATGAAAAAGCTACTGTGTATGGCATTGTCGTCGTAATTTTGTGCAGGACAAAGAAATTCTGGGTCTTTTGTGCATATGGAGGAGAGACAATGGCTTTGTGCAAGCGATGTCTAACATGTGGAGGATGTTTGCCCGGATCATCAAGTCATCGTCTCCTTCCTCTGTTTATTCCCCCACACTTATCTACATCTCAAACTTCTCCATACCCTCCAGCCTCATCAACGCTATCGGTAAGCAAGAATCTCTTTAAGAATTTTAACCTCCAAGACACAACCGCACTTCAGATCCATATGACTCCGTCCGAACTCCACGCTCTCCATGAAGCACCCGGTTTAGCTGCCCCAAAACCTCGCTCCTCTTCTAACCTTCTCCCAACTGGGAAAGCTGCAACAGCCATGCTTACACTTGGCGCTGTTGCCGCTGGAGGCCTCTACACTGTCGGCAGAATGGTTGCAAAACGCTTAGTTATACCCGTGTCCAAGAAAGACGTGAACGAGGACGAGGACGAGGACAAGGACGATAAAGAGGGCGACAACGAGCCTAAAGAGGATGAGAAGCAAGTTCCTACCGATACTGAACTCATTGCAAAAGAGTCAGACCTATATCCATCAATATTGGTAGCAGCAGAGTGCGCAACATTAGACATAGGGCTCTCCCACCAAAGATCCTCGGACTCTTTCCAAATCTGGGAGAAGAGTACTCTCGATCGAATCAAAGGTGCAAAGCAACGTCGGCTCGATCAGCGGGTATATAGCATACATGATATTGATGCTTGGTATCAGGCTACAATGAGTCGTTTTCAACAAGAGAGAGAGAGGAGACTGATAAAGCTGAGGAAGCAACGCGAGGATGCGGCGAGGGGTCGGGAGTTGGAAAAGATGCAAGAGGGGTGTGAGGAACGGGGGATAAATAATGTACGTGCGTGGCCTAAAAAGCGGCAGCGACAGGAAGTTGGCATGTAAGACTCTTGTGGCCGGTTTGATGAGGATGAAGGGAATGAAGAGGGTGAAGAGGATGAAGAGGACGTTGAGGATGAAGGGTGAAGAGGATGAGGATTATGGAAAGGCGTAAGAGCGGTTCTGGAAGGAAACGAATATGTCAGTGCCCACGAACGATTAGCTCTGAGCGTTCCCAATTTGATTTTTCTCGCTCTTGTAGTAGTGTTGTCCTTGGATTGTCCATAAGTCTTCGATATCTTCAATCTTTACTTCAGTCTCTCTGTTTTATGATGAGTTCATTGCCTTTGTGCGGTCCGCATTCGCAATATCGGCACTTCTGACAAGATAGCGTGCGACGAAAGAGCGGAGAGTTGAAGGCACTGCAGTATTAGAATCAACGATAATCATCATGAGAAGCAAACCATTCGGTTCCTTGAGAATCGATGAATAGAGAGACTTAATCAACTAACTTAATAGTAGACTAGCGCCGTAATTCTAGCGGAGATTAAGCGAGGTGGTAGCAGCGGGTAAAATTGCCTTGCGAAAACGTCGAGTTCAAGATGAAGTTCACGCTCAGATTTCCGACTTTGAGGATGGAGAAGAAGCCGAGTACCCCTCTACTCAAATAGAGTGTCACCACATAGAAAGATTTCTGCAATGGCGAGTTGCCAGGTAAAAGGCACCGGCTGACAGTCATCGCCGCCATGGATATCCACCGCTGTCGATTCGTGCCTTACCCACCTTCAGCAATTAATGCCCTTGCGTTCTCTCACGCATCTACTCCCAATCTGCCCAGCAAAGGCCCGCCGAATCTTCGACTTGCCATCGGCCGAGCGAACGGAGATATTGAATTATGGAACCCGCTCAGGGGCGCGTGGTACCAGGAAAGCGTATTTCGAGGAGGAAAAGACCGCAGCATTGAAGGATTGGTTTGGACGCAAGATCCGGAAGATGTTGACGAAAGTGGCTACAAGAGCGCTGGTAAGCTGAGACTCTTCAGCATCGGGTACTCTACGGCAGTCACCGAATGGGATCTAGCTTCTGGACGGCCTGCAAGACACTCTGCTGGCAATTATGGAGAGATCTGGTGCATGGCTGCGCAGCCGAAAGCTCCTATGCTCAAGACAGGCGTGAATGGAATGAAAGAGCCGACGACCGAGGAGGCGGAATGTCAAACGCAAAGCATAGCGGTAGGCTGCGCAGATGGGGCCATTGTTCTGCTCAATACTACTGAAGGCGACCTACGGTTCTCAAGGATCCTGGCAAGATCGTCAAAGAAAAAGTCGCGGGTCTTGAGCATCACATTTCAGAACCGCCATACTATCATTGCAGGACATGCGGATAGCACCATCCGCATCTATGACATTAGGAACACTCAGCAAACAAGGAACATGACTCTGGGGGCAGGACCGAAAGGTGGTCCGAAAGAGACCCTTGTTTGGTCTGTAAAGTGCCTAAATGACGGAACGATTGTATCGGGAGACTCAACTGGAATATTGAGCTTCTGGGATGGCAGGAACTATACTTTGTTACAGCGCATCAAGAGCCACGACGCCGACATACTGGACGTGGCAGTCAGCGCCGATGGGCAATCAATATTCAGCGGAGGTATGGACCGGAGGACCAGCCTATATCGACGAACGGGTAGTGAAGGGTCTGGCAAGAAGCTTCGGTGGGCCAAGATGGCCCATCAGCGGTTTCATAATCACGACGTGAAGGCAATGGCTACGTTCGAGACTAAGGCCTTGAGCATCCTTGCCTCAGGAGGTTCATAATATTCCTTATTCGTCTAGAAGTAGCTTCTCTAATCAAGTAGCAGGACTCGACACTGCACCAATCATCATACCCATTCAACAATTTGGTTGCGAGTACCAACGCACTCTTTCCAACCTACCACAACAACCTTGTCTCAGGAGTTCTCCTAGAAGACGACTTATGGTGAGTTGGTGGGACCGTGAAATCAGCGTCTGGTCAATACCAAGGTCTCGCGCCAATGAACATGCCACAGAGACTCCTTCGGAGAGTGGCGGGCCAGTAGGAAGGAAGCTGGTTGCGAAGATCGCCCTTCAGGTAGGTTTCGCCCCTAATCGTTTGTCTCGAATATTAACGATTATCTTAGGGTGACGAAGGGGTCACATCTGTAGACTTATCTTCAGACGGCACTGTGCTCGCAGTATCAACCATGGCCTATTTAAAGTTCTTTCGGCTAAGACCAAAGCTTGGTAGCGTCAAAGTCCAAAAGCTCGAAGCTCCCTCGGAACTGGCGAAAACTGGGGCGAGGTCGATACACATCTCACCCGACAATAGATGGCTAGCAACGGTCAGGACTAACAACAACGTTGAGCTTCACCGAATGATTGATATCGATGATCCCAAGAAAGGCGTTAGATTTCTTGACAAGACAGTGAATTTGCAACGATTACCTCGAGATCCCACAAATACGAATATTCATCACGGGACACTTGGAGATTATAACAGATCCATCAGTCGACTCGCCTTCTCAGCTGACGGCCGGGTTCTGGCAGTCGCAGACATTGCAGGCTTTCTTGACACCTGGGTCCTCGAAGGTCACGAAGACCTCACCCAGGAAGAATTCCAAATTCCAAAGCCAATTCAAAAGACTACATCCTCGGACGACGAAGACAGCGACGAAGACAGTGACGCAGAGGACCATGATAACGTCATCCTCGGCCAGCACTGGATTCGTAACCCTACTGCCTCGCTACTCATCAAACTACCCGCCGCCCCTCTTATCCTATCCTTCCGACCATCATCAACGCGATCCATTCCAGCTATAACTAATGGTAACCTTGGTGTACATCCCACTCGCCACACGCCCAATCCACACTCTCATGATCTACCGGACGGCGAAGATCGACTTTTCGTACTTACAGCAGAAAATCATATGTACGAGTTTAACGTGTTATCCGGCAAGATATCAGACTGGTCTCGTAGAAACCCGACATCAGTCTTGCCCCAAGATTTCCGAGAACTAAGAGATCGAGCTATGGGGGCTATATGGGATCTTCACGGCCAGAATGAGAGGATATGGATTTATGGAGTCGCCTGGTTATGGATGTTTGATCTTTCGAGAGATGTGCCGGTGATTGGTCACCAGGACAGCAAGGCCTCGGTCACGAATGGTGGGAACGAAATCAAGCAACTTAAGCGGAAGAGAGAGTATGAAAGTCAAGATGACGATTTAGCCACGCAGCCAAGACGTGATACAGGCGCAGGGAGCAGAATGCCCGAGTCCGAACTCGCCTTGGGTATCGGCCGAAAAATCCGCAAGATCAATGGAGAAGGCAGTGAAAACGCCAAGCTGATCACCCTCGGCCAAGAGCAGGAGCTGATGTCTGCTTCTGAGGAGGAGAATGACTACATCCTTGCCGGCGAGATTGATCCAGCTCTCGAAATCTTACGACGAAACGATCGAGCAGAGAATAGCGACGTTGACGTTAATGATGACATAGACATCGATGCCGAGGCTACTGGTGAGAACGACGACAAAATGATCAAGCCTGTCAAGCAAGAAAGACCATCACATTGGCATACCTTCAAATATAGACCCATCCTCGGGATTGTGGCCTTGGAGGGCGAGCCTGATGACGAGGCAGGCGACGACGCGGAGGACACACCACCAGGTCTAGAAGTAGCATTGGTGGAGAGGCCACTGTGGGATCTGGACCTTCCGCCGCAGTACTATGGTAATCAAGAGTGGGACCAGTAGAGTGTACATCTATCCTGTCCATCGAATTATGTCATTTATCAGGGGCCATGTCTCTCCAATATTTCGATCGCCACATTTCACATACCAAAAAGCCAAGGAAATAAGGCTTGCCTATCTCACTCCGATCCGGACTATTGAGGGAGATATTTTTCAAGGTTGGGGCTCGAAGCTTTGTCAAGGCCTCGGCTGTTATCAAAAGGTCCTCAGCGTTCAAGCTGTAACTTGAATTAAGATTACCATGATGAGGAATTTAGCGACTGCTCTTACTTGCGGACACTACCAGAACAGATAAGCCTGTGAATCGAGACATTCGATCTGAGGCCAACATTTGAGCTACTACTGCATGTTATAAAACACCTACAGATAATGGTTTCTATTATCGTGATCATGTCTAGATCACGCCAACGAGGCAGGCGAACAATACTCTCCATATTACGCAGATTCCTCAGTACGAAGTTCTAATCAAGCCTTATAATTCCGATGGAAGTTGTTAGATGCCGCGTAATGTACTTCGCGCTAGGCCGAAAAAGACGTCGAATGTTTGCCTGACTAAATTCCAACGAGAGTTTTGTTGCTCAGCAGTCTGCATAGAGGGCATCAAATGATTATTGACTTGGTGGTCATCAGACAAGGTCCTCAGAGATATAGGAGTGACTGGAGTCATGCTTTGGATGAACCTCGGATTACCCTCTGCTTACGAAGTACTGGTGCCTTCAAGGCTCCAACCACGTGAAAGGGAGTGCGAAACATGAGGTCGACTATGACCATAGAATGGTGAGATCCATTCTCGTTGCTTCTTTGAATTTGTCATAAGTACTCCGTAGAGCCTTTCCTTTCATGCAAATGTCAGGGTCCCATAGTGGAAAAGAAGAGGCGGATGAGTCAGCAGATAGAATACCGATCGCTGATTGGTTGATTCAAGCTTACGCAAACTGTGCATAACGCGCGTTCGAGATCTCCCCGCAGACCAGACCCTCGACAGAAGTCACTCCCAATCTCAAAAACACTTTCCCGCGGCAAAGACTCGTCAGCTTGTGCCAGAGGAATTTCTCTCTCAAGTAGCCTTCTGCCCCATTCGACCACCTTTGGAAATCCTCAGCGACCGCATTGACAAGAATCGCAATCGATTGTGGCGGAAGCGATCCCTCGGCAGTGCAGCGACCGGCTCTGACTGCGGCGCAAAGGGTCCTGCGCAATAGGCCTCATCACAAATCTATTCTCAAACAGCACCCAGCTTTCACTATACTCGAAGGTGTTACTGGTCAAGAAGAGACTGTGAAATACAAATACAACAGGCGGCATGATGGGTGATTACAATGGTCCTCCTCGCAGAGCACCACCTCCACCACCACCTCCACCGAGACGACAGACGCAGAGTGATTTCAATGCGACCGACTTGACACAGCAATTCGAACAACTCTTACGGACACAGCGATTAAACCACCTCTCGACTCGATCACGACCTGGTTCGCCAGCACCCAGCCGCCAGCCTTCAAACTCATCACGAACACCTTCACAGCACGATCCTCGACGGCCCTCGACAGACTCTACACAAGTTCCACCATCATACTCTTCTTTACGAAACCTCCCCAAGATAGCCTCGCCGCCTCAAGATCCTACCTCATTGAGGTTTCGCAACCTACTCGTAACCCTCTCTGTCAACCCAACCAAGTACGAGAATCCAGGTCTGCTGGACGAGGCATTAGCGGTCATCCCATTGGATCGGATATACGGTGAAGCAGAGGACGAAAGCCAATTATTGCAAGCGCAAGCAGCCAGCATTGGACCCAATGCGAAACCGGAATGGGGTTACCAAGACTGTGTCATTCGAGCACTTCTCAAGTAGGTCCACCCCCGCTCAGACATATCGGCCCGTGTCTAATGATGAACTGTTAGATGGTTCAAAAACAATTTCTTTCAATTCGT